>Ga0209654_1001110_pt1 | contig 22561 bp, 19 predicted proteins | sample SaaInl1SG_22_DNA_FD_184646 | JGI IMG/M metagenome (GOLD analysis project Ga0209654, IMG submission 184646) | Marine microbial communities from expanding oxygen minimum zones in the Saanich Inlet - ESP_161SG_22_DNA (SPAdes) (version 2) | ecosystem: Environmental > Aquatic > Marine > Intertidal... | reverse complement strand
CTCTCGAGCGCGGCCCTGAGCTGCTGGCTGATCTGGCCGTGCTGTTCGTTACGTTGTTTCTCAAGCTCCGTCACCGTGCGCTGCATATCAGTCAGACGCTCCGACACGGGGGCTAACGCCTGGAGAATCTTGTTCTCGGCCTCTTGCTTCGTGCGAAGCTCCTCGTATTGACGCTGAGCCATGTCCAACTGGGCCTGAAGGGCGGTGCTCTCACCACCGGCTGTGGTGCGCCGGGACCTGACAACCCAGCCTGCAACGAAGCCCAAAGCTCCCGCCATGACGAGAGCTGTTGCAACTAACCACACCGATTCATTCATGTCCACAGTCTGCCAGCCACCCACGACATCTCACAGAACCTCCGCCGTGGGGCCTGGCCTCTCGCACTGCAGTAGGCTTCCTAGCCGTGGCTCTCACTATCGGAATCGTCGGTTTACCCAATGTCGGTAAATCCACCCTCTTCAACGCGTTGACCAAAAACAGCGTTCTGGCAGCGAACTATCCCTTCGCGACTATCGAGCCCAACGTCGGAATGGTCAACCTCCCTGATGAGCGCCTGGACACCCTGGCACAGATTTTTTCCAGTGAGCGAATCCTCCCGGCCACGGTGTCGTTTGTGGATATTGCCGGCATTGTCAAAGGCGCCAGTGAGGGCGAGGGCCTGGGAAACCAGTTCCTCTCGAACATTCGAGAAGCCGACGCTATTGCGCAGGTGGTGCGAGTGTTCTCCGACCCGGATGTGGTTCACGTTGACGGCCACGTCGACCCGAAGGCCGACATGGAGACGATCAACACGGAGTTGATTCTCGCGGACTTACAAACCCTGGAGAAAGCCATCACCCGCTACGAAAAAGAGGTGAAGGGTAAGAAGGTGGAGCCCAGTGTTCTCGCTGCGGCCGAGGAGGCTAAAGCCATCCTGGACACTGGAAAGACACTGTTCCAGGACCAGTTTGATGCCTCCGAGATTGCGGAGCTCGGGTTACTAACGGCAAAACCATTTCTGTATGTCTTCAACGTCGATGAGGCAACCCTTGCGGATTCTTCCAAGCAGGCCGAACTCGCTGGACTGGTGGCTCCTGCCAAAGCAGTGTTCTTGGATGCCAAGGTGGAAAGCGAACTGATCGACTTGGATAAGGCGGAAGCCACCGAGTTGTTGCAATCGCTCGGTCAAGAAGAGAGTGGTCTCGATCAACTCGCCCGAATCGGTTTTGACACGCTGGGACTCCAGACCTACCTCACTGCTGGGCCTAAAGAGGCCAGAGCGTGGACAATTCGACGCGGCTGGAAGGCACCGCAAGCAGCCGGTGTTATCCACACGGACTTTGAAAAAGGTTTCATCAAGGCCGAAGTGACCTCGTTTGAGGACTTGGTTGCTGCGGGCTCCCTTCAGGAAGCTCGAGCTGCGGGCAAAGCCCGCATCGAGGGTAAGGACTACGTCATGAAGGATGGCGACGTGGTCGAGTTCCGTTTCAGTTCCTAGCGTTGGCTGGGAATATCTCCCCCTGATTTGTTCTGGGTGAGCATGAGTGGTTCGCTCTAGGTATGCCCGTCATCCCCATGTTCCCGCTGGGTTCTGTGTTGTTCCCAGCGATGCCTCTCGCACTTCGGGTGTTTGAAGAGCGTTACCTCAAAATGATGGGAGCGATTCTGGATGCCGAGGAGCCGGTCTTCGGTGTTGTGCTCATTGAGCGTGGCTCTGAGGTCGGCGGGGGAGACCACCGGTTTGATATGGGGACCACCGCGCGAGTCCTCCAGATCGAAGCACCGGAGGGCCCGCTCCAGGTTGTTGCCAAGGGAGATCGTCGATTCCGGGTGGTCTCCTGGCTCGAGGAAGAGCCCTATCCCTCAGCGGAAGTCGAGTTTGTGGACGAGTTTTCTGCCGACGACGTGGACGTGGTTGCCCTTGATCGTGTGGACGCGCTTGTTCGCGACACTCTGGCGTATTTGTTGGAATTGGATCTCTCTGTTCCCTGGCCGACGGATATCGAACTCGCGGATGACCCTGTCGCACGCGCCTGGCAATTAGCGGGAATCGCACCGCTGGGCACCCTGGATCACCAAGATTTGCTCGAATCCACGGGCGTTGCAGGCCTCCTTGCCGACGTTGAGCAGACGGTAGTGGCAGCCCTTGAGGTTTTCAAGATGTCGCGAGGCGAGGAGAGCTAGGGGCTAAGGTTTCTGTCGTTCATAATTCGATAGAAAGACCGTGAGATGGCTTTAGCTTTACCCGACAGGTGGGTATGGGATTCCTGGTACGCATGGGATGGTGATGTCTGTCACGCTTTCTATCTCTGCGCGTCTAAAGGGCTCAGGAATCCTGAAGAGCGCCACAGGGCGCCTTCGGTGGGGCACGCGGTTTCTCGCGACCTCGTCACATGGGAGGTCCTCCCCGATGCTTTGGCTCCATCTCATTGTGAAGGATTCGATTCGTGGACCACGTGGACGGGATCAGTTGTTCAGGCTGATGACGGCACATGGAAGATGTTCTATACCGGTTCGTCGCGAGAGGACGGAGGTCTAATCCAGCGCATTGGAGTAGCAACGTCCGTGGACCTCACCACGTGGGAAAAACTTTCCAGTGCGGTGATCGAGGCGGATTCCAAGTGGTACGAAACAATCGAACAGGGTGACTGGCCTGATCAGGCGTGGAGGGATCCCTGGGTATTCCAGAAACCAGGGAGCTCCGACTGGACTATGTTCATCACCGCCCGGCACCGCGAAGGCGACCCTTTGCGCCGAGGTGCACTCGGCGTAGCGCAGTCAAAGGATCTCCTCACCTGGACCGTGAAGCCACCCTTGTCCGAACCACGCCATGGTTTTGGCCAGATGGAGGTTTTTCAATACGCAGAGGTTGACGGCGTTCCTCTTGTTGTCTTCAGCTGCGGGTGGCGAGAGCTTTCCAGTGACCTTGTGGCGCGGTTAGGAAAGGTGGATACGACCTACTCAGTCCTGGTCTCGTCTCTCGACGAGACCGTAGATTTTCGTTTGGCGCGCCCAATTCTCGATCCAATCGTTTATGCCGGTCGCCTTGTGCACACGCCCACGGGCGATTGGTACCTCATCGGATTCACGGGGTACCAGAACGGAGTGTTCGTAGGTGAACTGTCAGACCCTGTCAGAGTGACGGCGACACGAGAGAGCGGCCTCGTAGTTTTGCGCTAGATCGAAGCGTTTGTGTCGCTCCCAGAACACCGTGCGTTATTTGTTGCAGATTGGTAACACACTCAAATCTGGATTTGATTTATCAGGCCTCGCCGGTAGAGTTTGGTCATTGCGCAGATGCGCAACCGGTTCCATAATCTGGACAAAGGAGAACAGATTGAATAAGAAATGGTTGGCTGCCGCAATGGCAGCTGGGCTGACGGTTGCTCTGTCAGCTTGTGCGGCTGATGCCGACAGTGACACCTCGAGCGCGCCCGCATCAAGCGGAGATAGCGCTGCTTGCGAGTCTGTAACGGAGGTTACATGGCTCAACACCATCAAGATCGAGATTCGCGATCAATTCCTCGGAGCGGTTGACGAGTACAACGCAGCTCAGGACTGTTATGAGATTGTCATCATTGACTACCCTCAGGGCGAGCCCTTCTTCAGTGTTGTTACCCCCCTCTACGAGCGTGGAGAAGCCCCTGTGGTCATGACAGCGCTTCAGGAAGTTCCTGACATGGCAGAGCGCGTCATGGACTGGACTGGGACTGACCTCGCAGCTCTCGCTGCTCCGGGTTCTTTGGACGGTGCCAACATCGGTGGGAAGCAGGTCGGTATTCCTGTGACAGCCGAGGCCTTTGGTCTGCTCTACAACAAGGCAGTCCTTGATGAGGCGGGTGTAGACCCCGAGGCAATTCAGAGTCGCGCTGACCTCGAAGCAGCCTTCGAAGCTGTCGAGGCCACTGGGCGCGATGCTCTTCACTTCTCTGGACTTTGGTGGTCACTTGGTGCTCACTTGACAAACGTCTACCACACCACTGCAGGTGAAGACCTGGAGAGCAAGTTGACTGTTCTTGACGGTCTCGCGGACGGAACCTATTCGCTCCTCGATGACCCCAAGTTCGTTGACTGGCTGGACACGTTTGACCTCCTCAACGCGTACACGACTGATTCAGCGACCATTGCAGATACTGACTATGACCAGGGAGTGGCAAACCTCGCCGCTGGTGACGTTGGCTTCTGGTTCATGGGTAACTGGGCAGAGCCAAACCTTCTCGAGGCGACTCCTGACGGTTCCTTTGGAGTTATGCCTCTGCCGACCGGAGTGAGCGCTGGTGACTACGGCAACGACTCCATCTCTGTGGGTGTTCCGTTCTACATCATGATTGATGAAGAGCAGTCCACCGAGAATGAGCGTAACGGTGCTCAGGACTTCTTGTCTTGGATGCTGACCACCCCTGAAGGTCAGGCTCTCTGGGCCGGACCCATTGAGGAAAATGGCATGAACTTCATCCCAATGTACGAGGGCTTCACCGTCTCCCCGAGCACTTACATGTCCCAGGACATTGCTAAGTACATCGCGGGTGGCAAAACCCTCGAGTGGATGAACAGCTATTACCCTGCCGGGTTGCAGGACGTGTATGGGTATGAAGGCGGCCAGCCTTACTACGACGGCGTCCTTGATCGTGCGGGTTACGCCTCTGTTCTGGAAGGTGCCTGGGTAGGCGCAGAAAAGACTTGGCGATAGCCGTCAAGTCCTAAACCGTCGCTCAAGAGCGACCGTGTGACCCCAACCGGTTAGTCTGGTTGGGGTCACACACACCCCCGATGTACGAGGCCTGGACAATGAAGTCAAAACTCAGTAGTTTCTTGCCGCAGACTAAGCGGTTCGCTATTTTTGCCCTGATTCCGCTTGCAATATTCGGTGTTGTTCTCGTACTTCCGTTTATTCGTGGAATTTTTCTCACTTTTACAAACTGGGATGGTTTTGATTTCGACCGTCTGGTGGGCTTCGACAACTATGCGGTAGCCGTTCAAGATGATCGCTTTTGGTCTGCAATGCTTGTCACGTTTGGCTATGTGATCGCTTCACTCATTGCTGTCAATCTCGTGGGATTCGGTCTTGCTCTTCTTGTCACAGCTCCGCTTCGGAGCTCGAACGTATTTAGGACATTTTTCTTTATCCCGAACCTCATCGGGGGAGTAATTCTGGGACTAATTTGGCAATTTATTTTCGGCCAGGCGCTTCCAACGATGTCTGATAACTTCGGACTCCCCTTCTTCTCCGACAACTGGCTTCTTGGCCCCACTACGGCCTTCTGGGCAATGGTGATTGTGACTGTCTGGCAAATGGGTGGTTACATGATGATTATCTACATCACCGGTCTCATGAGTATCGAAAAAGATGTGCTCGAAGCGTCGCGAATCGATGGGGCCGGCCCTATTCGAACGTTGCTCTCGATCAAAATCCCTTTGATGGCCCAGGCGTTTACGATTTCGATGTTCCTGACTATTCGGAACAGCTTTATGGCATACGACTTGAACTTGGCTCTTACCGGTGGGGGCCCCTACCGCACAACGGAGCTGATCTCATTGCATGTTTTCAAGGAAGCTTTTGGATTTGGGAACTTTGCAAGCGGCCAATCCCAGGCAGTCCTGATGTTCTTGGTGATTGCTGCCGCCGCTCTCACGCAAGTCGTTCTGAGCAAGAGAGCGGAGGTGCAAAGATGAACAAGTCGCGGCAGGGTAAGCGCATCCTTTTCGGCGTGGGCGCTTTCCTCTCACTCGTCTATGTGTTTCCTTTTGTCCTGGTGGTGCTGAACTCGTTCAAAGAGCGCATGTCCATTAGGGCGGATCCGATTGCGCTTCCCGAGGATTGGCTCTGGCAAAACTATGTCGAGGCAGCCGACAAGATGGAGTACTTTCAGTCACTTACCAACTCTGTTCTCATAACTGTTTCCTCGGTTATCGCGATTATTGTGACTTCTTCCATGCTCGCCTACTACCTTGCTCGAACAAAGAATCGCCTGTCGTCCGTGACTTTCCTCGTCTTGGTCGCGTCGATGATTGTTCCGTTCCAGGCACTAATGATTCCTTTTGTGGGCCTGTTCGGGAATGCTGGACTCCTCAACAGTCGTGCAATGTTGGTTTTCTTCTATGTTGGGTTTGGTGTTGCTCTTTCGACATTTCTCTATCACGGTTTCATTTCGAACATTCCCTTTGAGCTCGACGAAGCTGCATCCATGGACGGTGCGTCAGATTTCATGATTTTCAGAAGAATCATCTTTCCCATGCTCTCTCCTGTTACCGCGACAGTGGCGATTGTGAACGGGTTGTGGATATGGAATGACTTCCTTCTGCCCTCGCTTGTTTTGAGTCAAGACAATCGAACCCTGCCCCTTCGCACTTATGTCTTTTATGGCAGCTACACGTCTGACTACGGTCTGGCGATGGCGGGATTGGTGCTGTCCGTGGTGCCCATCATCCTCTTCTACTTCATCATGCAAAGGCAGATTATTTCAGGAGTATCTGCAGGAGCGGTCAAGTAGCAACTCCCGTCCCGGTTCCATCCGCGGTAGGGACGGTTGCCCTGTGTTACTCCGTGATAGGAACTCCCCGGGCAGTTGATTTGCACTGTTGCCCTCATGCCTTTGTGGCTCGAACCGAAGTCTGCAGGTCCTTTCGATAGCAGCGCTCGGGGGCTTATGCTCAGCAAACCCAGTTCTCCCCAGTAGGGTTCTGGTCGAAGGATGGTGAAATGCTCATGGTCCAATCCCAGCGCTACACAATTGTGGATGAGCTCCCCGGCGGGGTGGAGGTACGTCAATACCCCGCGCACACGCTCATCTCCGTCGATGTGTCCTCAGATTTTGGAACTGCGGGTAATCGGGGATTCGGCCCGCTTGTTCGCTACATCTCGGGCGGCAACGCAGCCGGGCAAAACATTGCCATGACCTCGCCGGTCACCCACGCGCCTCAGAGTGACGCTCTGCACACCATCAGTTTTGTGTTGCCCGAGGGCATGGCCCCCGACGACGCTCCGATCCCCGTCGATGGCGCCGTCCGAATTGTGGACAAGCCCGAGTCGGTTGTTGCTGCGCTTCGATTCCGGGGTGTCTGGCAGGAGCACGTAGCGGTGGCAAAAGCTCAGGACCTTCTAAATGCCCTCAGCCGTGCGGGAAAATCGGTCAGGGGCGAGGTGTTTTACGCCCGATATGACCCTCCCGTGACGCCGGGGTTCTTGCGGCGAAATGAAGCCCTCGTGGAGCTGTCCTAAGTCTCAAGTAGCGCTAAAGGTGTGGCGCGGGGAGTGGTCAGCCACCACTGCTATCGTTCCCCTATAACTGCATACCGGGCTATGTACTATGCGGGAGAGACACCGGATGTTGCGGTGTCACCGAAGGAGCAAGCCTCCCCGCCAATCTCTCAGGTCATCAGTACCGCATAGTGAAGCCACTCTGGAAAGCGGAATGCCATCATTCCCGCCGACGGTGAAAGAGCACCAGTGCTCGAAACTCTCAGGCCAATGACAGAGGGGGAGTCGCAAAGGCGTAAGCCTCTGCTTGGACTCCGGGAGCCCGTATGACGCGCGAAACACCTCTGCACCACGTGCACGAGCGACTCGGTGCTGCGTTCACAGATTTTGCGGGCTATCAAATGCCCGTGCGCTACACCTCGGATCTGGCCGAGCACCACGCGGTGCGCCAGGGTGCCGGCCTGTTCGATTTGTCTCACATGGCAGAAATCGAGATCGACGGCGCCCAGGTTGAAGCCTTTCTCGATAGTGCTCTGTCCAACAAGATTTCTGCGCTCGTCGACGGGCAGGCGAAGTACTCGTTGCTGCTGTTGGCTGATGGTGGTGTCATCGATGACCTGATCGTCTATCGCCTGGGGGCGCAGAAGTTTCTGATTGTGGCCAACGCGTCGAATCGTGAGGCGGCGGTAGAGGCCCTGCAGGCAAGAGCACAGGGTTTTGATGTCGTGGTGAGAGACACCAGCGATGACTGGGCGCTGATCGCGCTCCAAGGCCCCGGCGCTGCCGGCATCCTTGAGGCATCATCGCTCGAGTTCGAGAAGCCCCTCGAGGAACTCCGCTATTACCGGATTATGGGCGGGACGTTCGGGTCAGCGACTATCCTCACAGCTCGCACCGGATACACCGGTGAGGATGGGATGGAAATTTTCATCGAGTCTGCCTCGGCTGAAGCACTCTGGAGCGAGTTGATGATGGTCGGTGGCGATAGCCTCACGCTCTGTGGGCTGGCGTGCCGAGACACACTTCGCCTGGAAGCCGGCATGCCACTGTATGGTCATGAGCTCTCTCGCGATATTTCTCCTGTTCAAGCCGGTCTTAAGGGTGTAGTCGATAACACCAAAGACGATTTCGTGGGCAAAGATGCAGCCCTGGAGGCCAAGTCCACCCGCGTGCTGGTGGGCCTCGTGGCAGAGGGCAAGCGTGCTCCACGCGCTGGCTACGCAGTTCTTGATTCCGCAGGCCAGGTTGTCGGAGAAGTGACCTCCGGTGCGCTCTCGCCCACCCTGGGTTACCCGATTGCGATGGCCTATATCGAGGCCGAGCACCGCGAACCGGGCACCCAACTCGCCGTGGACGTTCGGGGCGCTAGCCTCCCAGTAGAAGTACACGCACTGCCGTTTTATTCCCGAAAGAAGGCCAGCTGATGAGTAATGTTCCCGATTCCCTGCACTACACCACCGATCACGAGTGGGTTCTTGTCGAGGGCGATGTCGCCACCGTCGGGATTACCCAGTACGCAGCGGACGCCCTGGGCGACGTGGTGTTCGTGGCACTGCCCAACCTCGGCGATGCCATCCAGAAGGGCGCCATCGTCGGTGAGGTTGAGTCAACCAAGTCCGTCGGTGAAATCTTTGCTCCAGTCGCTGGAGAGGTTGTCGAAGCCAACAGCGCTGTTGTCGACACTCCCGACACCGTGAACTCTGACCCCTATGGCGCTGGCTGGCTCATCAAAGTCCGCTTCGCTGAACTTCCTGACCTGTTGGACGCCGCTGCGTATCGCGCCCTGATTGGAGAGTAATTCGATGGCTAGTGCTTTTTCTGCTCGTCACATTGGGACGGACTCGGACCAACAGGCCCTGATGCTCAATCGCATCGGGTATTCGAGCCTGGATGATCTGATGAGTGCCGCAGTGCCCGGACACTTGCGGATGGCAGAAATCGCACGCTCGGTTATTCCCCAGGCCGCCTCGGAAGCCGAGACACTGGCCGAGCTGCGTGCTCTGGCCGATGCCAACACGGTGCGCACATCGCTGATCGGCCAGGGCTACTACGGGACCTATACGCCCTCCGTCATCAAGCGCAATGTTTTGGAAAACCCCAGCTGGTACACCGCCTACACCCCCTACCAGCCCGAGATTTCCCAGGGACGCCTTGAGGCGCTCTTGAACTTCCAAACCATGGTGGCTGACCTCACCGGTCTTGCCACCGCCAACGCCTCCATGCTGGATGAGGGCACGGCTGTTGCCGAAGCCATGCTTCTGGCCCGGCGCGCATCTGGCCAAGCCTCGTCGGTGTTCCTTGTTGATGCCGACGCTTTCGCTCAAACCAAGGCCGTCATTGCCGGGCGTGCAGAGCCGCTGGGCATTGAGATTATCGAAACCGACTTCCAGGGCGATCTGCCCGAACACTTTGGAGCGTTTATTCAGTACCCGGGAGCGTCAGGACGTATCTGGGATGCCACCTCGGTGATCGAGAAGGTGAAAGCTCAGGGTGGCCTCGCCATTGTCGCTGCCGACTTGTTGGCGATGACGTTGCTCAAGTCTCCCGGCGACATGGGTGCTGACATCGCCGCGGGCACCACCCAGCGTTTTGGAATTCCCTTTGGATTTGGCGGCCCCCACGCTGGGTACCTCGCGGTGAAGGCAGGCCTGGAGCGCCAGCTTCCTGGTCGCCTGATCGGAGTCTCGAAAGACGCCGAAGGGAACCGTGCGTACCGGCTTACCCTGCAGACTCGCGAGCAGCACATTCGTCGCGACAAAGCCACCAGCAACATTTGCACCGCTCAGGTGCTTTTGGCCGTGATGGCGGGAATGTTTGCGGTGTATCACGGGCCTGAAGGCCTCACGGTGATTGCTCGCGATGTTGCTCAGAAGACCGCGGGGTTGCGCGATGCGCTCGTTGCCGCGGGCCACGAAGTCATCCACGAGAATTTCTTTGACACCCTGAGTATTCGCACCCCGGGAGCTGCGCGCGCACTGGCCGCGAAGGCCCAGGGCCACAACCTTTTGATCAACGTCGTCGACGCCGACACCGTGTCGCTCTCCCTGGATGAGACCAGTGTTGGCGGCCACACGGGGATCCTGAACGGGTCGCTGGAGCAAGCCCTGGCCACCGTGTTCGAGTTACCCGGTTACGTGGGACACAGTGCTGAGGGTGCGCTCCCGCAGGAGCTGCACCGGGACAGTGAATTCCTCTCCCACCCGGTGTTCCACACCCACCGCTCCGAAACGTCCATGATGCGCTACCTCAAGCAACTGGCGGATAAGGATTACGCACTGGATCGCGGCATGATTCCGCTGGGCAGTTGCACCATGAAGCTCAACGCAGCCACCGAAATGGAGGCGGTGAGCTGGCCAGAGTTCAACGGCCTGCACCCCTTCGCTCCCGCTGCGGACACCCAGGGCTACCTGGTCATGATGTCTCACCTCGAGACGTGGCTGAGTGAATTGACCGGGTATGACTCAATTTCGTTGCAGCCCAACGCCGGTAGCCAGGGCGAGTACGCGGGACTGCTCGCTATTCGCGGGTATCACCGCTCCCGCGGCGATGACCACCGCACCATCTGCTTGATTCCCTCCAGTGCGCACGGCACCAATGCTGCGAGCGCTGTGTTGGTGGGTATGCAGGTTGTCGTTGTCGCGTGTAAAGACAACGGTGATGTCGACATCGACGACGTGTTGGCAAAAATTGCCGAGCACGGCGATAACCTCGCCGCCCTGATGGTGACCTACCCCTCCACCCACGGTGTCTATGAGCACGGCATCACCGACATCACGGATGCCGTTCACCAGGCTGGTGGCCAGGTGTATATCGATGGAGCGAACTTGAACGCCCTAGTCGGCTTCTCCCGCTATGGCGACATTGGGGGAGATGTCTCGCACCTGAACCTCCACAAGACCTTCTGCATTCCCCATGGCGGTGGTGGACCCGGTGTGGGACCAGTGGGGGCAAAAGCCCACCTGGCGCCTTTCTTGCCTGGTCACCCGATGGCTCAGATGAACCAACACCCACCCTTCGATCAGGCAACTGGGAAACCAGGAAGCGTTATCCACGGTGGCGTCCCCGTGTCTGCTGCCCCCTATGGAAGCCCCAGCATTTTGCCTATTCCTTGGGCGTACATCCGCATGATGGGGCCTGATGGTCTCGCACAGGCGACTGCCTCCGCTGTGTTGGCAGCGAACTATGTCGCCAGCAGGCTCAAGGACTACTACCCCGTTCTGTACACCGGAGAGAACGGTTTGGTTGCTCACGAAGCTGTGCTCGATATTCGCCCCCTGACGCAGGCCACGGGAATCAGCGTGGACGACGTCGCCAAGCGACTGGTCGATTACGGCTTCCACGCCCCCACGATGTCCTTCCCTGTTGCGGGCACGCTCATGATTGAGCCGACGGAGAGTGAAGATTTGGGCGAAATCGATCGCTTCATCGAAGCGATGATCCAGATTCGCCACGAAGCAGACCAGGTGGCAGCCGGAGTGTGGCCGGCGGAGGACAACCCTCTGGTCAACGCGCCTCACACGGCATCCAGTGTGAGTGCCTCTGAATGGTCACACCCCTACTCGCGCGAAGTTGCCTGCTATCCCGCAGCGCAGATTCGGGCGGAAGAATCGGGCACCGCTCTGGCGAGCGTGCCCGGGGTCTCCACTAAGTACTGGCCGCCGGTGCGCCGGATCGATCAGGCCTTCGGGGATCGAAACCTGGTGTGTGCGTGCCCGCCGATTGAGGCGTTTGCCTAAAGCTTCTGAAGTTCGCGCTTGATGGTGTCCGCACTCTGGAAAGTCACACCCACGAGGGCGACGTGTTTCCAGGCGATGCGACCCTCTGCGTCGATGATGAAAATACTGCGGCGAACTCCGAGGCCCAGTAAGCCCACCCCGTAGGCAGTGACGACGTCACCCTTTTCGTCCGCGAGGAGGGGGAAGCCCAGACGCTTCGTGCGGGCAAATTTTTCGTGGGACCCGGTGTGCTGGCGGGAGATACCCCAAATGTCCGCGCCCAAATCTTTGAACGCGTCCATCTCGTCCTGGTAGCTACACAGCTGAGCCGTGCACCCCGGTGAATTATCTGCAGGGTAAAACGCGAGCACAACGGGGTGGCCTCTGCGCTCGGAGAGCGTGAAGTGTTCCTTGACGGGTTCGCCCGCCACCATGGTTACCCCATGGAGGGTGAAGTCAGGAGCGAGATCTCCGATGTCTGGTGTAGTCACGAGATGACACGCTAGAGCACAATCCCGAGAATTTCTGGCATGAAGTTCACAGCTAACGGGTAACCCACGAACGCCACGATGTCGATCACGGTGTGACCGATGATTAACGGCGCTAAACGCCCCGTTTTTGCGTAGATCGCGCCAAAGATGAGTCCCATCACAAAGTTTCCTACGAATGCGCCAAACCCTTGGTAGAGGTGATAGCTCGCGCGCAAGAGCGACTGGCTCAGAATAATTCCCCACACCGGAAGCCCCAGTTGTTTCAGCCTGGCAAACAGGTAGCCCACGGCGATAACTTCTTCCAAGATTCCTGCTCGCACCGCGAGAGCAATCAGCATCGGGATGGTCCACCAGTAGGTGTTGAGAGCCGTGGGGACGACGGTGACGGTGATATCGAGGTGGCGTCCCAGCGCGTACAGTCCAAGGCCTGGAATCCCGATGAGTGCTGCAAGGCCCAGACCACCCAGAGCATCGCGCCCGAATCGCGTGCCATCGAGGCCCAGTGCTCCCAGGCGCGGCCTCTGGGGGTGCCAGAGCAGGAACACCACGAGTGCTACCGGAACAAGGCTGGAGAGAATCCCGAGGGATTGGTAGAGAAAATCAGCCCACTCGAGGTCGCTGGCGGAGCGGTTGATGGTGGCTGTTTGGGACGATAGCCCGGTATCCCGGGAGAGCCGAATAGCAATGGAGACCAGCGAATACAGAGCGCTCATGCCAATGCTGAGACCCAGCACGATGGCTATTTCGGCGCCGAGCCTCGCGTGGGACATGTCAGGAGGTGGGGGCTGCCGGATCGCAGGCGGGTGTCCCGCCGGGCAGTTTGTGACGGAATCGCGCGATGAAGGCGTAGACGCCAGCTGCGACCCAAGACACGGGCCAGGTGGCGAGCAACCATCCGAGCAGACGCAGACCAAAACGAGGTTGAGCGCGCAAGAGCGCACTGGTGGCGAGGTGGCCCGCGTACTGGTGGGTGGGAGTGATGTACCAGGCATACTTTTCGACATCCACAGGCGTCAGTCCGTAGGTATCAATCGCGGTGCTCTGCGAGGTTTGAGCGTGGGGAAATACCGGCATCCAGTCGCGCAAACGATTGACCCACAGGGTGCAAAAAGCACAATCTCCGTCGTAAATCAGGATGTGGTTCTCTACTCCGCTGTGGTGGCGCATGTCTCCATGCTAGAGCCCCAGCCTTTGAGCCCGGTAGGATACTGAAGCAGGGCTTTGGTTGATAGTTTCTGCACCACCAAGCCCTTAAGGACACTCTCATGGCTCTTGCCACTCGTGCTGACGTGCGAAATGTCGCGATCGTCGCCCACGTTGACCACGGAAAAACAACCCTGGTCGACGCCATGCTCACCCAGACCGGCGCGTTCTCCGCTCACGCCGCTGTCGCCGATCGTGCGATGGATTCAGGTGACCTGGAGAAGGAAAAAGGCATCACCATCCTCGCCAAGAACACTGCGGTGACCTACGCCGGTCCGCACGCGGGCGGCAAGGAGATCACCATCAACGTGATCGACACCCCCGGCCACGCTGACTTCGGTGGCGAGGTCGAGCGCGGGCTCAGCATGGTCGATGGCGTGGTGCTTCTGGTGGATGCTTCCGAGGGTCCTCTGCCCCAGACGCGATTCGTGTTGCGTAAAGCGCTAGCGGCCAAGCTTCCCGTGATTTTGGTGGTCAACAAGACCGACCGCCCCGACTCTCGTATTGACGAGGTTGTCCACGAAACCCAGGACCTCCTGTTGGGTCTTGCCTCTGACCTGGCCGACGAGGTTCCCGACGTCGATGTCGATTCCCTGCTTGATTTGCCGATCATTTATGCCTCGGGTCGCGAAGGAGCCGCCAGCGCGAATCGTCCAGCGGATGGTTCCCTGCCGGACAACCCGGACTTGGAGCCTCTGTTTGGCGCCATCATGGAACACATTCCCGCACCGAGCTATGACGATGAGCACCCCCTGCAGGCCCACGTGACAAACCTGGATGCGTCTCCGTTCCTGGGACGTATTGCGCTCTTGCGCATCTTCCAGGGCACGATCACCAAGGGCCAAACCGTTGCCTGGGTCAAACACGATGGCATCGTGCAAAACGTCCGCATCACTGAGCTTCTGAAAACGCGGGCTCTGGAGCGCTATCCCGCTGACAGCGCCATGGCCGGCGACATTGTCGCCGTTGCCGGTATTGAGGAGATCACGATCGGTGAAACGATCGCGGATGCCGATGACGTGCGGCCGCTGCCTGCGATCACGGTCGATGAGCCCGCCATCTCGATGACCATTGGCACCAACACCTCGCCGCTTGCCGGAATTGTCAAGGGCCACAAACTGACTGCCCGCATGGTCAAAGACCGCCTCGATCGCGAACTGATTGGAAACGTCTCCATCAAGGTTGTCGACGTGGGGCGACCCGACGCGTGGGAAGTTCAAGGGCGCGGCGAATTGGCGCTTGCCATTTTGGTCGAGAACATGCGCCGCGAAGGCTTTGAACTCACCGTGGGCAAACCGCAGGTTGTGACCAAAAAGGTTGATGGCGCCACTCACGAGCCCTTCGAGGCGCTCACCATCGATGCCCCGGAAGAGTTTGTGGGAGCGATCACCCAGTTGTTGGCTGCTCGCAAAGGACGCATGGACAATATGTCCAACCACGGAACCGGCTGGGTTCGCATGGAGTTCACTGTTCCCTCGAGAGGCTTGATCGGCTTCCGCACCGAATTCTTGACCATGACCAGGGGCCAGGGAATCGCCAACGCGATTGCTGCTGGTTTTGGGCCGTGGGCTGGATCCATCGTGACCAGGAACTCTGGGTCCATCGTCGCCGACCGCCAAGGAGTCGTGACCTCGAACGCCATGATGGCCCTGCAGGAGCGGATGAGTTTCTTCGTCAAGCCCACAGACGCTGTCTATGAGGGCATGGTCGTCGGGGAAAACTCCCGCGCCGATGACATGGATGTGAACATCACCAAGGAGAAGAAGCTCAATAACATTCGCTCCTCCACAGCCGAAGAGTTGGAGCGTCTGACTCCTCCGCGCCAGCTATCGCTCGAGGAGTGCCTCGAGTTTGCGCGCGAGGACGAGTGCGTGGAAATCACCCCTGAGGTTGTGCGCATTCGGAAGGTCGAGCTCGACCAGACCCTTCGCGCGAGGACAGCCTCCAGGCTCAAGCGCCAAGACGCCTAGTCGGTACGCTAGGTCCATGAAGGTCGCCAGATTTACCCTGGAGGGCGGGGAGCCGCTCTTTGGAATTCTCGATGGCGACGACCTCGTTGTCCTCTCCGGTGACCCGCTTTTTCACGGCATCAACCCCACAGAGCAGCGGGTGCCCCTGAGCAAAGCCCACCTGCTTGCGCCCGTCATACCGCGCTCCAAAGTTGTCTGCGTGGGGATGAACTACGCCGAGCACAAAGCCGATATGGCTCACGAGGGACCCGATAACCCCCTGATTTTCCTCAAACCCAACACCGCGGTCATTGGCCCCGGGGACCCCATCATCATTCCTCCTGTCGAGGGCCGCATCGTCCACGAGGGCGAGCTCGCCATCGTGATTGGCGCTGTGGCGAAGCGGGTCAAAGCCAAAGATTGGAAAGAGGTTGTCTTTGGTTTCACCATTGCCAATGACGTCTCCGCGCGGGACGTCATGTTTGCCGATGGGCAATGGGCCAGGGCGAAAGGGTATGACACTTTCTGCCCTCTGGGACCCTTCATCGATACCGAGATCGATCCCTCGAATCTCATGATTGAGACCTTTGTTGATGGGGAACTTCGGCGCAAAGGCAGCACGAAGGACTTGATTTATGGCATTCCCGAAATCATCGAATTCGCCTCAGACGTGTGGACGCTGCTGCCCGGTGATGTGATTTGCACCGGAACCCCCTCGGGCACTGGCGGGTTTGTGGATGGTCAAACCATCGACATCACGATTGAGGGTTTGGGAACGCTCTCCAACCCCGCAAAGAATCGCGATGACCGCGACTACTGACGCTGACCTGGGAGTCCTCCAGAAGCGAGTGCGCACTGTCCTGATTACCGGTCAAGTCATGGCGGGGCTGGGTATGGGAGCGACGCTGTCGATGGGCGCCATTCTCGCCGGCAGGCTCTCGGGTTCTGAAGCATGGTCAGGGATGGCCGCGACCATGTCCACATTGGGCGCAGCGATTGCGGCAGTTCCTCTGGCTAAGTTGGCTGGGCGATCCGGGCGTCGGGTCTCACTCTTTACCGGCGCGCTGCTGGCCGCCTCGGGAGCGCTCGTCACCATCATCTCCACCATGGTGGAATTCTTCCCTCTGCTGCTGGTTGGCTTGGCCCTGATTGGAGTGGGAACAGCTGTGAACCTCCAGTCACGGTTTGCCGCCACCGACATAGCGAATGACACAACACGCTCCCGAGATCTATCGCTTGTGGTCTGGGCGACAACGGTGGGAGCTGTGTCTGGGCCAAACCTCATCACGCCCGGAGAAGCGGTCGGGTCCTTCCTGGGGCTCCCCGAACTCTCGGGGCCATTTCTGTTCACCCTGGTGGCGCAACTCTTGGCCGCCACGGTCTATGTCGTGGGGCTCCGCCCGGATCCCCTCATCCTTGCTCGCGAGATTGCGCGGGACCCGTCGTCCGCTGGGGCCAAGAGTTTGGGCCCGCAGACTGACAACGTCGTCATGGCGCGAACCGCGATTATTTCCATTGCGCTGAGCCACGCGACGATGGTGGCCGTGATGGCGATGACCCCGGTTCACCTGGTGCATCACGGTGCCTCGCTCGCCATTGTGGGCTTCACCATCAGCCTGCACATTGCCGGGATGTATGCACTCGCACCTGTCTTTGGAATGCTCTCAGACCGACTGGGGCGAATTCCCACCATCTTGGTGGGCCAACTGATTCTGTTGGTCAGTTTGATGTTCACCGGCTTTGGTTCAGAAAACGAAACCGCTGTGGTTGTAGGCCTCATTCTGTTGGGGTTGGGGTGGAGTGCTGCCACTGTCGCGGGCTCCACGTTGCTCTCCGAGTCCACGACCATTGAGAAGCGTGCAGCGCGCCAAGGTGTCTCCGACCTCGTCATGAGCGGATCGGGGGCTCTCGGCGGCGCTCTCTCCGGTGTGGTGCTGGCTCTCGTGGGATACAACGGGCTCTCTTTCGTGGCCCTGGGACTTCTGGCAGGCGTCGTTGCCCGCATTGCACTAACGCGGGGGAGTGCCCCGGTCGGGGAAGCCTCACCCCTCGAGCCTGTGACCTATGACATCTAGGCACCTCGCATCGCCCTCCTAGACTGGAGCTCTCATGAGCCTTGATTTTTCGACTGCGACCGGCAGTGATGTCCGAGTCCGTTTTTGTCCATCTCCCACGGGAACGCCCCACGTCGGATTGATTCGCACCGCGCTGTTCAACTGGGCGTATGCCAAACACACCGGGGGAACCTTCGTCTTTCGTGTGGAGGACACCGATGAGCAGCGCGATAGTGAAGAGAGCTATCAGCAGCTCGTCGAGGCTCTGCACTGGCTCGGCCTGGAATGGGATGAAGGTGTTGAGACTGGCGGTCCGCACGCTCCCTACCGGCAGTCTCAGCGCGTTGAGATCTATCGCGACCTGATTGCCCGACTCGTGGAATCCGGGCACCTCTATGAAAGCTTCATTACGCCCGAGGAAATGGCGGCTCGGAATGAGTCCCTGGGCCGCGACCCCAAGCAGGGGTATGACAACCACGAGCGCGATCTCACCGATGCCCAGAAGCAGGCCTATCGGGCCGAGGGGCGCGAACCTGCGTTGCGCTTGCGCGTTCCCGACCAGGACTTCAGCTTCGATGATCTCGTTCGGGGGACCGTGTCGTTCCCCGCGGGCTCCACAACGGATTTCGTCATTGTCAGAGCGGGCGGGAAACCCCTCTACACGTTTGTGAACCCCGTGGACGATGCCCTCATGGGTATTACGCATGTGTTGCGCGGGGAGGACCTCCTTTCCTCCACCCCGCGCCAAATAGCGCTGTATTTGGCACTCAAGGAGATTGGTGTTGCCTCCCACATCCCCCGTTTTGGGCACCTGCCCTATGTGATGGGGGAGGGCAATAAGAAACTCTCCAAGCGTGATCCCGAGTCCAACCTCTTCTTGCACCGCGAGCGCGGCTTTATCAAAGAGGGATTGCTCAACTATCTCGCTCTGTTGGGGTGGTCGATCGCTCCAGACCGTGACGTGTTCACCATGGAGGAAATGGTCGAAGCCTTTGAGGTGACCAGCATCAACCCGAACCCTGCTCGCTTCGATGTGAAGAAAGCGGAGTCGATTAACGGCGACCACATTCGCTTACTCGCGCCGGAAACCTTCCTAGAGCGCTGTGTCCCCTATCTGCAGGCGACCTCGATCGTCTCTGACCCGGTAAGCGAGGGTGAGCGCTCAACTCTGCTCGAAATTCTGCCTTTTGTGCAGGAGCGTGTAGGGCTACTCGGTGAAGTCCCGGACATGGTGGCGTTCTTGTTCACGCCAGACGATGCGCTCGTCATTGACCAGGACGCACGGAAAACACTGGGGGATTCCTCCGCTGACGTTCTTGATTCTGCCCTCACCGCTCTTGATGGTTTGTCCTCCTGGGACACGGCGTCACTGGAGGCATCCCTGAGGGATGCACTGGTCGAGGGCCTCGGGGTGTCCCCGCGCCACGCTTTTGGTCCTCTGCGCGTTGCTCTGTCTGGCCGAAGGGTCAGCCCTCCGCTTTTTGAGTCGATGGAGGTCCTCGGCCGGGACTCCAGCATGGCCAGGCTTCGGGCTCTGCGGCAATCGCTATAGGCGTGCGCTAGAGTATCGGGGGTCCACTAGGGAGGAAACTCCCCAGCGGTGGGGTGTGGTGTAATTGGCAACACGGCTGATTCTGGTTCAGTTGTTCTTGGTTCGAGTCCAGGCACCCCAGCAAATTGTGTAGTCGTGGCTCTAACACATCCCAGGTCTGTTTCGCAGGGTGTTCACGATTCATCGATGACGCTCCATAATGAAGAGCTATGTCATCGATGACACCTCGCCACTTGGTTGTGGCCATCAACCCCCGAGCCTCCTTTGGAAAAAATGAGGCAGCGGGAGGGCAGGTCGCCCAGCTTTTGCGCGAGGCCGGTCACGAGGTCGTCGCGCTGCAGGAGGAAAGCTATCTCGCGTTGGAGACCTCGGTCAGACGGGCGCTCACCGCGGATTCGGTTTTGGTCGTCGTCGGTGGCGATGGCATGGTTCATCTGGGGGTAGCACTGGCCCGCGAGAAGAGTGTCCCGCTGGGAGTAATTCCCGCGGGAACGGGGAATGATTTTGCCAGACACCTCGGAATCCCGCTGCGCCCTATCTCAGGTGGAGTGGATCATTTTCTGAGCGCGCTCACCCGGGACCCCGTTGCCATAGATCTGGGAGTGGCCAGAAACTCCTCAGGCGAGGCCTATCCCTTTGCGTGCGTGTTTTCCGCCGGGTTTGATGCCCTCGTCAACGAGCGGGCTAACCGACTGCGATTCCCCAAAGGCCGGCACCGCTACACACTTGCACTGGTGATCGAGTTAGCCAAACTTCGCCCCATCTCGTACACCCTCACGATGGATGGTGTGCGGGAAACCGGGTCGTATCTGCTGGTGGCGGTGGCGAACTCTCAAAGCTTTGGCGGAGGAATGAAGGTCACACCGGAGGCGTCGTTAGTCGATGGCGCGCTCGATGTTGGTGGCGGTGGCGAACTCTCAGAGCTTTGGCGGAGGAATGAAGGTCACACCGGAGGCGTCATTAGTCGATGGCGCGCTCGATGTCTTCACCCTCGATCCGCTCTCGAGGCGGGAATTCTTATGGATTTACCCGCGGGTGTTTAAAGGCCTCCATGTCAGTGACCCCCGCGTGCATATCCGCCAGGCGACGAGCGTCCAGGTGGAGAGCGAGGGCGTGGTCGCCTATGCCGATGGGGAGCGACTGGATGCTCTGCCGATGGATATTGCAGTCGAGCCTGGAGTGCTTCAGGTCTACGCGTAATCGTTTGCCTGGCAGCCCGGGAGCGTGCCATACTGTTGTGTTGCGTGAACGGCCCCATCGTATAGCGGCCTAGTACGCCGCCCTCTCACGGCGGTAACGCGGGTTCGAATCCCGCTGGGGTCACGTCTTCGATACACGGCCATCATCTGCCTCAGATGGTGGCCGTAGTAGCGTGGGGCCCACCAATCAACCAAGGAGATGACCCGCGTTAATGTCGCTTCCTCTCTGGTTTCAGGTGACAGCGCTCGTCGTGCTCTCCGCCGTTCTGATAGCCGACCTGTTTCTAATTGTGTGGCGACCACACCTTCCCTCGACGAAAGAATCAGCCCTGTGGGTGTCTTTCTACGTGGCGCTCGCTCTGGGCTTTGCCGCAGTCATGTTTGCCGTTGCCGGGGAACAAGCCGGCGCTGAATTTATCGCCGGCTGGGTCACGGAATACAGCCTGTCGATTGACAACCTCTTTGTCTTTGTGCTGATCATGGCGTCATTTTCGGTGCCGAGGAAGTATCAGCAGGAAATTCTGATGATCGGAATCTTGCTGGCCATTGTGTTCCGCGGAATCTTTATTCTCTTGGGCGCAGCGCTCATTGCCAGCTTCAGCTGGATTTTCTATGTCTTTGGCGCTTTCCTCCTGGTGATTGGTATCCAACAGTTCTTCTCTGGTCGAGAGGATGATGCCGAGCGAGAAAACGCACTCCTGGTATTCCTGCGCAAGCGCCTGGATATGACCGATGAATTTCAGGGGCTGAAGTTCCGTGTCACGGTCGAGGGCAAGAAGCTGTGGACGCCGTTGATCGTGATTCTGGTCGCTATTGGCACCGCGGACGTTGTGTTTGCAGTGGACTCGATCCCGGCGATCTATGGCATAACGGAGAGTCCCTTCATCGTCTTTACCGCGAACGTGTTCGCCCTCATGGGGTTGCGCCAGCTGTATTTCCTCCTCGGGCATCTGATCGACACGTTGGCCTACCTGCACTGGGGAATTGCGTTCATCCTCACCTTCATCGGGGTGAAACTCGTCCTGCACGCTCTCCACGAGAACGAGCTGCCCTTCATCAACGGTGGAGAGCATGTCGCATGGGCCCCCGACATTGGCACATGGGAATCACTCATCGTCATCGTCCTCGCGATGGCCGTGTCGGTAGCAGCAAGTCTCTGGAAGCTGCGCAGACAGCGGATCTCTGCCACCACCCCCAGGTCCTAAACACTGCTCGGTGGTAGTCTTGAGGGGTGTTTCGGCTGGCGCGTCGTGGATGCCGCAGCGGTCGCTCAATGGCCCAACCGCGCCGCAGAGTTGCTCCTGTGGCCACACGAATAATGGTTTTTCTCAAGGAGAGAACACGCGATGACTTCCTCTAAGCCCAGGACACTGGCAGAAAAAGTGTGGGCGGATCACCTCGTCGCCCAGGGTGATGCGGGCGAGCCTGACCTGATCTATATCGACTTGCACCTCGTCCACGAGGTGACCAGCCCGCAAGCGTTCGATGGCTTGCGTGTGTCGGGGCGTCACGTTCGCAGGCCCGATCTCACGATCGCGACAGAAGACCACAACACTCCCACGATCAATATCGATAAGCCCATCGAGGAACCCACCTCCAGGATTCAAATCGAAACCCTGCGCACAAACGCCCAAGAGTTTGGAATTCGGCTGCACTCTCTGGGTGATATCGAACAGGGCATTGTCCACGTGGTGGGCCCCCAACTGGGTCTGACGATGCCGGGAATCACGGTGGTGTGTGGTGATTCGCACACCTCCACCCACGGCGCCTTTGGCGCGATGGCGTTTGGTATTGGCACCAGCGAAGTCGAGCACGTCCTGGCTACTCAAACATTGCCGGTGAAACCGTTCAAAACCATGGCCATTACCGTCGACGGCGAGCTCAAGCCAGGCGTTACGGCCAAGGACATCATCCTGGCTGTGATTGCGAAGATCGGCACCGGTGGCGGACAAGGCTACGTCCTGGAATACCGCGGCTCTGCTATTCGGTCGCTCTCGATGGATGGCCGCATGACGATATGCAACATGTCGATTGAGGCCGGTGCTCGTGCGGGAATGGTGGCCCCCGATGAGACGACCTTCGCCTACGTGAAAGATCGTCCCCACGCTCCCCAGGGCGAGGAATGGGATAAGGCTGTGGCGTATTGGAAGACACTGCCCACCGATGAGGGCGCAGTGTTTGATGCCGAGGTCATTCTCGATGCCAACGAGTTGGAGCCCTT
>Ga0209654_1001108_pt1 | contig 22570 bp, 37 predicted proteins | sample SaaInl1SG_22_DNA_FD_184646 | JGI IMG/M metagenome (GOLD analysis project Ga0209654, IMG submission 184646) | Marine microbial communities from expanding oxygen minimum zones in the Saanich Inlet - ESP_161SG_22_DNA (SPAdes) (version 2) | ecosystem: Environmental > Aquatic > Marine > Intertidal... | reverse complement strand
ACTTTTACAATTCGACCAATGTTTTCTGGTCGTACTGAAAAAATAATGTGAGCTATATCTCCTTGATTACACTTCATTAGTATCTGCCTTTAGTACTGGAATTGCTTTTTGATTTGCTAATGCAAACAATGTGGATCGATGGCTGTCATTGATATCTACATAGATATCGCAACGACAATACATGTCATTAGGTAGTGTCGCACTGTTTGAATGAATATATACTAAATTAAATCCTTCTTGGTTGCACTGTTTAAAAAGCTCGTCACCGAGTTGTCGTTGCACCCAAATATGTTCCATCTTTGTGCCAGCGTGTGTCCATTTGAACTCGCATTGGTCTAGATAGTATCTCATTTAGGACTATTAATTAGCTGAATGTTTGTGGCTACTTCTTTGCCGTTGTGATCAATAATATCGTATGAAACTATCATACCTTCTACGACTTTTTTAATTCCGTTCTTACGAAATTCTGAGACATGAACAAACAGGTCAGCTTGGTCGTTATCTCTGCTGATAAATCCATATCCTTTAACATGGTTATAAAAGTTAACCTTACCCTGATTTGTCATAATATTATCGCCCCGTTTTAAGTAGTAAGGCGCACTAAGGCGCCTTACTTAACTGCAATTATTTATTATAATGCGTTCTTTTTCTCTTGGATTTCAGCACGGCGTGCTTTTGTCAATTTGCCAATTTCGCCAAGTGCTTTTCTTGCTCTAGCGGCAGCGGCTTTTACTGGCTTTTCTCCTTCGAAAGAGTCAGCTTCTTTTAAATAATTTTCGTATGCTTCTACGATTTGCTCGTGTAATGATGACATATAAACCTCCTTTATATTTGTTTTATGCCGGTTGTTGATTCAATGTACTGTTTAGCCATACCAGAGTCAGTCTTAGCAATAAAAACGATTGTTGCTAGGTTGACTTCAAGTGTAGTATCCGGGCTAACAGTAAATGTAAATGGAACCATTCCAATTCCATTTTGACTTGCTGTCAAAGCCATCGGTTTCTTAACTTTCATTGAATCTTTTTCTTTTTTCTCAAGGCGGGCAATAACTTCTTCGCCAGCCACTGTTTTGAAGGTGATAGTATCACCTTCTTTATAAGGTATATCAATTAACATAGTTTTTCCTATAGTGTGTGTCCAGTACCAGTATAGCCTGTACTTTCGATGTAATCAACTAATTGATCAAAGCCACCAATTTTATCTCCGTTGATAATAATTTGTGGGAATGTTCTAGCACCAGGAAAAGTTTCGAAGACTTGCTCTCTTGTAAAGTCTTTACCTAGTTCTTTATATGCATAGTTGTACTTACGAGTTTCACAAAGTTGTTTTGCACTTACACAACTTGGACAACCTGGTTTACCCCAAATTTCAATCATTGGCATAAATCCTCATATCGTGTATGATGTGCTCTATGCAATACACCATTTGGGTCCTGTTGTTTAAAAGAGAACAACGATTTAATAAATTTAATCATAGACTAAATCCTTTCAGGACGTCATCGTCAACGTCTTGTTTAATGCCACCGATAATATAAGATTCAACTTCTGTCTCTTGCGGTGCTACTTGTAGTCCTGAGCTAGACAGCCAATGTTGTGTCCACGGTAGCGGGTTAGTATTTACTGGGCGATCATAAATGGTTTTATAACCTAGTGCCTTCAAACGCTTATTAGCAATGAATTCTACGTAGTGATGTAGCAGTTCTTCATTTAGTCCAATAATAGCGCCATCCTTGAACAAGTAATTAGCCCAAGCCTTTTCTTCGTTGACACAGGTGCGCCACATTTCATAAATCTCATCTTCACATTCTTTAGCAACTTCTGCCATCATTGGATCATCGTTACCTTTAATCCAGTGTTTCAAAACTTGTGTTGAAAGATTAAGATGGGTTGCTTCGTCTCTAGCAATAAGTGAAATAATCTTTGCAGATCCTTCCATTACTTTCGATTCGGCAAATGCAAACGTACAAGCAAAACTTACATAGAAACGCAAGCCTTCAAGAATGTTTACATTCATCATTGCTAAGAACATTTTTTTCTTAACATCTCGCAGACTGCCTTCTCCTCTATGGAACCAAGCATCTGCCGCTTCTGTAAATGCATCGTAGTTTTTAGTAACTGCTGTTGCACGTTTTAGAATTTCTTCATCGTCTAGGATAGTATCAAATACTTCACTCGGATCTGCATACACATTCTTCATGATGTGTGTATACGAACGTGAGTGAATTGTTTCAAAGAAGTCCCAAGTAACAATACATCCTTCTAGTTCAGGTAATGATACATATGGTAGGAATGCCAAACTTGGGCCGCGACCTTGTACACTATCAAGAAGTGTTTGATATTTTAGATTACTTGTAAAGATGTGCTTTTGTTCTGGTCGAAAGTTTTGGTAGTCAGCACGATCTTTTTGTAGACTTACTTCTTCTGCTCGCCAAAAATACCCTAGCATAGTTTGATTTAGTTTGTCAAACTCTGGAAACCTAAACGTATCATAACGCTGTGTGTTCTGATCTTCTCCGAAGAACATATGTTGTTTTGTAAAATCAACCTTTTCTTGATTGAATACTGTCTTAGCCATCTTTTTTACTTCCTTATATAACTTTATATCTTATCACTATACTATCTTTGTATTAATAAGTCAACCACTAAATTGCACAACTATCGCACATTTCATCTTCGTTGCCTACATCCATTGTAGTAGGTGCTAGTGCTACTTGCGGCTTATCGTCAAATTCTGAATCACCATCTGTTTTATAATCATAAGTGTTCTGATAGTAACTAGTTTTCCATCCATACTTATATGTATTAAGCAAATCTTTAAGCATAATACTCATAGGCACTTCATTATCAGGGAAGTGTGTTGGATTGTAACTCCAGTTACCGCTAATTGCCTGATCAAAGAACTTTTGCATCACCGCAACAATGTTGATGTAACCTTCGTTGCTAGGCATGTCCCACAGCAAGGTGTAGTACTGCTTAAGACTTTGATATTGTGGAACAATCTGCTTAAGAGGCCCTTTCTTGGACTTCTTAACGGACAGGTAGCCTCTAGGTGGTTCAATTCCGTTTGTTGCGTTCGACACAACGGAACTGCTCTCCGATGGCATTTGTGCGGACAAAGTTGAGTGCCTGAGGCCGTGTTCTTTAATATCAGATCTGAGAGTATCCCAATCATAATGTAACTTTTCTCCGTGAAGCTCGTCTACTTCCTTTTTGTATGTATCGATAGGAAGGATGCCGTCGCTGTATTTAGTACGGTTAAAGTACTCGCATGCACCACGCTCTTGTGCAAGTTTATTTGATGCTTTGAGCAAATAGTATTGGAATGCTTCTGTTAATCTATGTACAAGGTTAGATGCTTCTTTATCAGCGTATTGTACTTGATTCTTTGCAAGATAATGTGCAAGACCAATGTAACCTACGCCCAGTGAACGACGAGCTTTAGTTGAAATCTCAGCTGCCTTGATTGGGTAACGCTGATAGTCAATAATTTCTTCTAGTGCTCTTACTGCTAGTTCGCATAGTTCTTCTAGATCATCTAGATCTTTAATTACACCTACGTTAATAGCACTTAGAATACACAATGCAATTTCTCCGTCTGGATCGTCAATGTGTTGTAAAGGCTTAGTAGGTAGCGTAATCTCTTGACACAAGTTACTCATGTATACAGTGTCTTTGAACGAACTGTGCGTATTAGCATGATCAACATTCATAATATAAATGCGTCCTGTTTCAGCACGTTCTTTAATCAATGCACTAAACAAGTCCATGGCTTTAATAGTTTGCTTCTTGATACTTGTAGCACGTTCATACTTTTCGTATAGACGTTTAAACTCGTCTTGATCGCTAAAGAATGCTTCGTACAATCCCGGAACATCATGTGGCGAGAAAAGAGTAATATTTCCCTGAGTCAACAACCTTTCATACATCAACTTGTTAAGCTGAATGCTGTAGTCTAACTTACGTACACGGTTGTCTTCAGTGCCTTTGTTGTTCTTTAGCACAAGGATGTCTTCGATCTCTTGATGCCAGAACGGGAAGTGTGTAGTAGCTGATCCACCACGTACACCATTCTGTGTACAGCAACGAACAGTTGCTTCGAACTTCTTGAGGAACGGAATCACTCCTGTGTGTGCTACCTCGCCTCCTCTAATCTTAGCGTTTACTCCGCGGATTCGTCCTGCGTTGATGCCGATGCCCGCCCTTTGCGCTGTATAGCGTCCAATAGACATATCGCTGGCAAAGATGCTATCAAGAGTGTCGTCACTGTCAACAAGGACGCAACTTGCAAACTGACGCACAGGGGTTCTGACCCCTGCCATAACGGGCGTTGGGATATTGACTTTAAATAATGAGGTCGCATCGTAGTATCTCCTTACATAATGCATTCTATCTTCTTTAGGATAGTTAGCAAACAGTGTTGCCGCAATCAACATATACATATGTTGCGGTGTTTCAAACAATTCACCTGTTGATCTATCCTGTACAAGATACTTGTCTACTACTTGACGCAAGCCTGCATAGGTAAAGTTCTCATCGCGCTTATGTTTAATGTAACTATCTAATGATTCAAATTCTTCTTCTGTATACTGATCGAGGATTGCAGAATCGTATACTTTTCTTTCAACATTTTTCTTGATCATTTCAAGTAATGTTGCTTTTTCAAATCCACCATAGACTTCTTTGTACACTCCGTATAGCAACAAACGTGCCGCGGCAAATTGATAGTTAGGTGATTCTAAACTAATAAGATCATTAGCTGAACGTACTAGTAAGTCTTGGATCTGTGTTGTTGTCATATCATCAGAAAATTGAATACCTGCGTTCATTTGTATCTGACTACTACTGACACCAGCTAAACCTTCACATGCAAAATTAACTACTTTATGGATTTTTTGGATATCTAGGCGTACCCTCTCGCCATCACGTTTTACAATATTAAGATCTGCTTTCATTTTTTACTTCTTCCTCTATGTTAAAAAATATTTAGTTTAATGGTGGCATCACATAAATCTTTTGTGACACGACAGTTTTTGGGAGTTGATTGACATCTATGACTTCATTTTTATATCCTAGGACAATACTCCCGTCTAAGAACACAAGGAACATACTTTCATCTTCTTTTATGTCCGTACTGATATGTATCTCTACTTTTGACTGGCTAAACCTGTCAGTTAACTGTAACGTATACGCACATAATTGTGCAATTTCATACTCAGTAAATGATGAATGTTCTAACAAGTGCCAAGGTTGTATTTTTGACTTAGGATCAAAAGGAGATGACTTTCTGCTAGAAACAGGAAGAGTCTTAATAAAGCTCATTAATTCTTGTAAAGGTGTAGGATGTACTTCTAGAGTATCTCTTAGATCTCGCCAGACTTTTACCTTGTCTTCAAATTTTAATTCTAACATTAACCTCGAACTTTGATTTTGTAGTTAAATACGCCTTGATCATTCGCAGTTAAGTTTAACATAGAAACTACGATTGTGTCAACCCCTAAATTTCCATCTGTGTTAAGTAATTGTGCTAGGAACTTTACACTATTTTCATAGTTGCTGTCCCCTTGATAATTAAATTCATCGACAAAATCTAAGTTGCCAGTTGTAGCATCTAAGATGAACTGCATCGTTCCGCTTCGAACTGCGTTTACTATATTACTTTTATAGGTGTATTCAACTTCATAAGTTCTGGTATAGTCTCCCGGAAGTCTAAAGAAGTATGTGTAAGAACTTGATTCATTAAGTTCTAGTGAATGGAAACCACCTAGTGTTGCATTAACACTACCTTTGATTTCAGATATATATGGGTAAGTTGTAATGTAAGTTTGATTATAGCCTAGTTCTGAAGTGCGTTTAAAATAATCTTCAACGCTTGAATTACCTGGAGCACTGAAGTCAATTACACTGTACTGTGCATTGCCTTCATTACCACCTACGTTGCCGATACTTTCGTAATTGTTATGCGAACTTAGATTGTTCGCGCCGTTCTTTACAATAAATGCTTCGGCATCGATGTTACTAAAATCACATTGTGAAACTTTATTTTTACTTGGTCCGGTTGTTTGTCCTGGGCTACCTATGATTGAGTTTTTGCCAAACAAAATACCATTACCTAAATTTTCAAAGTAACAGCAATGCCAATGGTTATTATAGATATCGTCATCACTAACAATACCAACACTTAAACCATCGAACATAATGTGGTCGAACTTGTTCTTTTGTGTTCCAACTACTTCACTTAGCGAACCTAATTTAATTCCTGCATTAGTGTCAGTAATAGCAGTGCCAGTTGTCCAAGCCCCCTTTAACTGTAGTTCTGCAAAATTACTCATTTTGCAACTTTGTAAAACCATAACAGGGCTTGTAGTTGATGTTGTTGTTATTGTCATTCCTGACATTGTAATATTTGTTGCTTGATTGTTTAGTGTACTTGAACTATCATCTGCATAGTTTCCAGGACTACTTGAATCGTTTACAGTTTGAAATGCAGGACCATTACCTGTCATATTGAATACTGTCTTGCCTTTACCGTCGCCGATTAGTGTAGCATAACTTGGAACATAGATAGTATTACTAATTTTATATGTGCCAGCTGGAATAATTAGTTGTACTCTACTTTGTGTAGTCCCTTTGGTTGAAGAATTAATATAAAGTTGATCAATAGCTCGTTGAATAATTACTGTTTGATCTGTGTTATCGCCTTCTGCACCAAAAGAACGAATGTTAACAGTTTCGTCAAGTTTTTGTTGAAGTGTTCTTCTAATAGGACTATTAGCACTTGCACCTGTTTGTACAGTATTCCCGTTGAGATATGTATAAGTGTTCGCAAGTGTGAAAAGATCATCATGCTCAGTAATAACTTTTGTATTACCTACAGCTGGTGCGCCTTCTGCTACACTACCATTACCAATATATAATTCTCTTGAGTCTACAGCCCAGCCAAATTCTCCGCCAGCAAGTTGAGGAATACCAGAACCTTGATTCTTTTGTCCTCTTCGAATTTGTATGCGACTGATTTGTACCACGGCCATGCTGTAATCTCCTAAATTATTATTAGTATTTATGCTTCCTGTTCGTAATATTGATAAACTCTGTTATACCATTCAGTACGCCACTCATCATATTCATGCGGCCACAGATCAAACTGCTGGTATGTTTCGCCGCCTAACGCCATAGGATCATCGCCGCGACTGCACATAAACACATGCCCTTCGCGTATATTAGTACCGTAGATTTCGTTGTGCGCTTCTGCGTATGCAACCATTTGCAAGTAATAGTCTACTACCCACTCTGGCTTCTTGGGACGATTCGTCTGCTTAAAATCCATAATTGCAGGATTGCCTTTGTACTGTCCTACAAGGTCAGTAGTACCTGCATACATCTGTGGCATGTAAAGATTAATTTCACTACCCCAAATTTCATCAACATCTACCATAGCTTGATCGCGTATAACTTCAGCCATCCTATGTGCTTTGATAGCAAAAGGATTGCTACCCGGAGTGGGCCATTCACCAAACTCAATATAGTCTTCAAGATACTTGTGCATACGTGTACCAACACCTGCGGCTTCAGTTACAATCTCTTGTGCTTTCTTTTCACCTACACGCTTTTTCCATGCGATTAGATGAGTCTTATCTTTCGTTTTATCTAGGATAGTTGTAACACTTGCTACTGCATTTCCATCAGGACATGCATATAAACGCTTGCCATCTACTTGCTGTCGCTTAATTTCTTGGTAGTCATACTTCTCTATAATTAAACTCATTAGTTCTCCGTTTTAATATTACTGGATGTCAAAGTCCCAAACAAGACATCTTCTATTTTCTTCTGTTGGATAGGCTCCGTGCCATACTCGATCATCCATTACTACTACGCGGCCTGGTTCTGGGTGAAACTTGTGTTCGTATGTATAACCGTTAGGATTTTGCAATAGGGTGTACATACATCCGTTGAATATATTAGTTTTAGTAGGTTTAATACGATCAAAAAGCATTACGCTTGATGCAAATCGTTTGTTTGATTGTGCTATCCTGTCAGTTGAATGGAAGTGTCCAGCTTGCCAACCTCCAGGAAAATAATTTATTGTCCACGCTTTGTGTTTCTGATCAACTTCGCGTTCAGAAATTTGGGTCACAGGTAGTTCAACAGTTTTGAAAATACTTAATAACCATTCTTTATAACGCTCGCGATGCTTTGACCATTGTTCATACTCTAACGGTTGTTGCATACCGTTTACTGTGCATGAACCTTTAGATATGTCAGCTGATCTAAAATCAAATAGTTCTTCTAAATCTGCGTAGTCAGGGTAAATTGAACTTACCACCCAATGCTGATTAGGTACAACATATAGATCTACACCATTAACTGTCTTCAGTAGGCTCATCTTTAACCTCCTGAATTGGTATAGTATTAGGATTGATATCCCAATGTGCATAACCAAAGTCGTCACTGTAGTATGGGTTTACATCACTATACCCATCCTGTGCTTCAACTGTAAGTACTTCAGGTACATAATGTTTGATCATGTTTTCAACACCCATCTTGAGTGTCATTGTGCTACCTGCACAACCAGAACATGCTCCGCCAAGCTCAAGCAATAGATGTCCATTGTTATAAGACAAGAATTCAATATTGCCTCCATGAGAGGCAACAGATGGTTTTACATTATCTTCGATTAATTCTTTAATTTGTGTGATGATTGCTTCATCAGTTCGTGTATTACTCATGCAATCTCCTATTCTTAGTTAACAGTATATACTATTTAGAATAGAATGTCAAGTGTTATTTGAGTGCGTTTTTAGTTGCTCTATCAGCCATTTGATCTACTTCAGGATCTTCTGGTTTAGATGCTGGCATTTCACCACCTGCCAAAACAACACCACGTTCATCAAACTTGTCAACTAATTTTTGTATTCTTGTGTCTTTGTTATATGCTTGTACAAAAGAATCGTTGTCGAATTGCTCTACTCCAACGTTAGTCAACATATTGTTTAATGCCGACCAGTCGATCCTGGTCGCGCCTTGTTCTAATTGTAGATGTAGTACTTGAACTAGATTGTCTAAACTGGAGCTGTCAGCTTCAGTTAGGCCTTTTTTTTTCCGCTTAAGATTGTACCTAATTTTCTTGAAAGTTCAATGCTTTCTCGCTTTTGCCGATCGGCTGGTTCATCTCCGCCTACAGATGCATCTGCTGTTGCAAATTCATCGTCGCCTTCTTCTTCTGGGGCATCTGTTTCCGCATCAACATCGTCGATTGGTTCCATGTCCATATCGTCGTCGGCTGGTACTTCGTCGCCCATTGTTTGAGGTGCACCTTCACCTGTCAAAATGGCTACGCCACTTGTTAGTGAATCACGTGTGCTTTCCAATGATGAAAATAGAGAATCAAGTGCTGGCTTAACCATTGCGATAAATTCATCTGACTTATCAACACCTAACTCATCTCTAATTTTGTCGCCTAATTCTAACATTGACTCTGTTTGCATTTCTGCTGTATCTTCCATCCAGCCAGTAACACGGTCAACCATGTCCTTGGATGCCATTACTAGGGTTGCTTCTTCTTCTGCACCTTCACGTACAATAGATTCAGTTGATGTTGCCTTTGCTCTAATATCATCAGCACCTTTCATTCCTGCTTCAAGTGCTTGATAGTCTTTTTTGATTTTTGCAACGTGTTTTTGCATTTGACCAATTTCCATCTCGTAGTAATTACGATTGTCACCTGGAGGAGTCATGTACATAATTTGTTCTGTACGCTTAATGGTCTCCATTGCATTTTTGTACAAGTCGCTTAATGCTTTTAATCTTTCTTCTGGGCTTGATTCTGCGCCTTCTTTAACAGCCTTCTTCTTTTTACCATAAGATCCTTCATCTGTCTTTGATGATGCTTTAGCAATCGCCGCTCTACGCTTCTTTAGATATTCATCTGAGCTATCTGTTTCACCATCGTTGTTTACATCATCATCTTCTTTGCCAACTGGGTCTAATTTTTTAGCTTCAGCAACTGAACGCTCAACAATAGCGGCATTGATAACATCGAGGAACATCTTTGTTTTTTGATAACTGTCGCTTTGTGTAACTGCTTCGTAGCTTTCATTTGTTTCAACTTGTGAAAGTTGAGTTCTTAATCTATTACGAGCATCTTCAAGTTGCTCAGTAGTAAACTTGGATACGTCGATCTTTGTTCCGAATCTCTTAGCAAGACTTTCATTAAGTGTTGCAGAGGTAATCGGTTTTGAAAATTCTTTTATAAGCATAGTTAATGTTCCTTTATCAATACTGTATTTATTTATCAAAGATAAACGTTTCTATACTAGATAAACTGGCCCATGCTTTGTCCAATGCTATATCAAATAGTATCTCTGCGTTCTCTTTTTTATTCCAATCGGTAGAAACTTCGTATGATCGCTTAGAAAACACAGCATCCATATAGTATTTTGCTACTCTATCATCTAATCGTTTAATTTCTTCAACGGAATTACGGTTGTTTTCTACTATATTCTTTGCAATGGCCAATGCGGCTGTTTTGCAAAATGTAGTTAAGATATGTGAATTAGTTTTAGTATCAAACAATCTATATCCGTTTTTGTGCTTACGGATAGCAATGTGTTTCAAGCGGATACTGTTTCCTTTTTGGTAAGGAAGCGCCACAGATTCTAATCCTGCTGATATTATTTGTTCTAATTCTTTTGCTAATGTTAGGTTATCTGAGCTCATTTGCCACGACCAGTACAGTTCCATTTTGTATTACTTTACTTACTAAAGACTTCCTAATCAATCCCTCAATAATGAATCGATCTCTTTCTGAATAACTGCTAATTGGTCGTACCGAACCCATCTTGCACAACACTTGCTTTTCTTCATTTGTAGTGTGTATAGAAAAGTGTTGGATAAGTTCGTTTATCTTCATGCTTGTTCGCCCGCCGCTTTTGCTATGAGTGCTTGTACCTCAGGGCTATCTTTCTTTAAAATTGTTTTAGGTGCATTTCTATTCTTAGGATCACCAATGGTAACTTCATCACCTTTTACGTCATCAATCTCAATTTCAGTGCCAGCAATTGCTCCTGTAATTCTTGCACCTTTTTTAAGTATAGTGTTAGCCATCATATCTGATGCTTTTGCTTTTGCGGCAACTGCGGCTTTTTGTAATGCTGACTGTGCAACTTCTTTGCCGGCTTGTCCCATTTGTTGTCCTATTCTACCCGCACCTTGCTTTGCGGCCTGAGCACCTTTACCTACAACTGATCCTGCGGCTTTGGCTCCTCTTCCGGCAAGTCCAACTGCTCCTCTAGCGGCAAGTCCTATTGCTGGAATGATTTCGTCAAGTTGTTGCTCTGATAAATGAGGATGCATCTGTTTTAACTTTTGACGTTCACTAATTTTAAATTCATGTATTCTCATTTCATTCTCCGAGTCTTATTACGTTTAGTAGGTTTTAATCTAGATTTATTTAACTTTGCAACTCTCTTAGATGCCGCACTAGTTTTTCTTGTTATACCAGATCTAATTTTCATTAATGCACTTTTACGTGATTTAGCTTTCTTGGCTCCTACACTTTTTCCAACTTTAACGGCTGTATTACATGTCTGAGGCTTTGCAACAATACGACCTTTTTTCTGGCCGCTGGTACAGCGATACTTGCGAACCATCTTGTTCCCACGCTTACCAAATATTGCAACTGCTCCTTCAACTAATACGTCTTGAATATTCATCTGCTTCTCTTATTTAATCTCTGTAATGCAATTGACGCTGGATTAATACGTTTGGTTCTGCGAGCCTTACGTGCCATCCTATTACCTAGTCTTGCTCTGGTACGCTTCATTTGCATCTTAGCCTTAACATTGGGTGATGCGAAACACTGGGCAGGAGAAGCAACAATTCTACCCTTTCGTTTGCCTAAAGTGCAACGATATTTACGTACTAATTTCTTTCCTCGGCGACCCCAAATTTGTTTTTCTTCAAGGTCAGAAATGATCTCTGTTATTTGCATAACAGTATTTAGTTAGGAATGTTATGAAAAGTTAATAAGAAGAACTATGATGGTGCTGAGTAGACCTGCTACGATAGTTCCTGTGGCTCCGATGACAACTTTGATTAAAGATTTATTGCCGTTCTGGATGTCTTGATGGATGTGATCCATTTTAATTTCGACTTTCTCAAGTCTTGTTTCCAGGTTGATATATCTCTGTTCACACAGATCAACATGGGCTTCTAATGACTCTCGTTCTAATTTTGTGGCTCTTGCCATAATCTTTATATTCTCCGTACTGATTAATTTTAATATTGTACCTATGCTTTGATTATGTAATGTTTGCCTCTATAGTTGTATTAGTTATTACTATGTTTTTAATTTTGCCTTGTGTTCTAAACACATTATTATTTATCTCTATGGTCTCATTTAGGCCTGGGATAACAGGCACTAGGTCGAAATTTTCTAATAGTGTTTTAGGATCTGGAAAAGTGTGAGCTTCGTCAACTTTAAGATCTAAGTACCAAACACTGTGTTTTCCTTTATAGTCTGATCCGAAGCCAAGTTCTTTAAGTTCTGCTTCAGTCATTATTTGTTGTTGGGGAGTTTCGAAGTAAAAGTTTGTTCCTAGCATTAGAGTTTGTACAAAGGTCATAAAGTTTGCTTGCTGATTAACAGACAGTTTATCATTGCTGTTATTTCTGTGGCGTTTGGTTTCAGTGATGTCAATCAGTGTGTATACTCTCATGCATTTATTTATAGCCATAAAAAAAGGCCCACTTAAAAAGTGAGCCTTTAGTGTGACTATAACGTCACGTTCCTAAGGTAGTTAGGATTAGTCTGCGAAAGTTGCAACAATAGCCATTGTTACACCAGATACACCACGGTAGTTAGAACCTGCTGTTAATGCGCCTGTTCCTTGTACTGCAACGTGTGCAACGTCTGCTGATGTAAATGCAACACCTGCGATAGTTACTGCATCGTCAGTACCTGCTGTACCACCAGCTGTCATTGCTTCTACTACTGAGTTAAGATCTGCAATCGCTGTAGTTGTGATTGCTGTTTTCGCTAATGAAATGATGCGAGTTTGTGGACCTAGTCCGTTTCCTGCTTCGACATTAATGCCGTTTACTTTAGTTTGTCCTGCCATTTTAATCTCCTTTGTTCTCTTAAATGACCATCTTCGTTACTCTACGAAGTTGTTATTATTATTTAGTCTCTAAAGGAAAAATAACTTAATTACGGCCTTTTTTGGCTCGATTTTCTAGCTGACGCAGTATTTGCACGTATCCTGGGCCGCCTTTTACAATATTATCAAGCAATTCAATAGCAGGTAAGTATGCTTGTACCATACTAGAAGGTATACTTCTACCATCTTTAGCAAGCTCTAAAAACTTCTTAGTCATCATTAAATTTTTATTACCGACAACATAACGATAGTTAACAAGGTCAACTCCTGTTGTTGCTAAATCAGGTATACTTATAGTTGGTTCATTATCCTTTACACGATATACTTCTAGATCACGTTCAGCTGCCAGCTTTTCAAGATGTTCAATAATATCGCTTGATCTTAGTTTAGCTCTTGCGGCAAGTAATAATCTAGTAACAGTATCTTTCTTACCTCCTGGAGATAACGTGTCAAAGCTAAAAATGTTCCTTCTGCAATATTTGTAATCTTGATTTTTAATGTGTAGTGTTGACTCTATGTTGAGTACATCTGTTTGTGTTTGTCTGTTTGATGCAGTACCGCTTGCTAGTGTACTAACATAACGATTAAACGCCATTAAAGGAAAGTAAGTTGTAGCTCGCATTTTAGATGCGGCACCAGGATCTTTTAATTTGTTAAGTGCTTCTTCGTCACCAACAATAAAATAAACAAAGTTATAAAGATCTGTTGCACTCATTCTAAAATGTTTATAGCTATCGTGGCTACTAGTTTTCTTAGCATAGCCATGTGCATAACCTGTCATTGTTGGGAAGCGTCTTAGAACTTCAAGTATAAGGATCGTAAGATAAGCACGTTCACAACAATCGGTGTATGTGAGCGTCCTAAGCGATCCAGTCGCTCGAGTCATTCTTGCTTCGTGAAGTTCTTTAATAAAATCCATTATTTTCTAATTAATCCCAACAGTTTCATTAATCCTTCTGAGCTTTGTAGTTTTGTCTGGATAGCATCGTCTACTTCTGGATCTCTTGCCATCTTATACTCAATGCCAAAGTAAGGTGCTAGTTTCTTTAGTTCTAAGTTTCTAATAAACCTAGCTTCTTGTTGTGAAACTTTAATCATTTCACCGTCGTCTGTTTCAATCTCACCACCGTCGGAATAGTCAGCAAGTTTGCCTGCTTGTACTGTTACAAGTGAATCATTGTTATAACGCTTTGCGTTTGGATCAATGTCCTTGTCTAATTCTGCACCGTGTCCTTTAAGTCCGAAGTCATCGCTATCGAAGGCTTCATTTAGGTCTTTCATTTTCATTTGTTATCTCCTATTATCTTTCTATTGCTCTGTTTGCCGCTGTAAACTCTGATCTATTTACAAATTTAATAGATCCTTCAGGATGTGAAAGTACATACCCTTCGCCTCCTGGCTTGCCAGCTGTGGTTGCTTTTACGTCACCTTCGGCACTATCCATTTGTCTAATTACATCGTCTTTGACTTTTTGGATGCCTGAAACAACCGACCATAAACTTACAAAGCCAGCTGAATGTTCTTTAATATGTTCGATAACTTTTTGTTTCATTTTCATGCTAATGTTTTTAGTATCTAGCCATTTAATAAAATCTTTACCAAGGTTATCTAATCCTGTATCTACTTTAGTGTTGATGTAATTGTACAACATATCACCAAAGCCTTTCATCTGCTTTTGTTCAAGTGTATTTGGATCTAGCAATTTATCTATTTCAGCACTTCTACTATTAATTAAGGTGGCTAACTTTTTTACACCTGCGTTATCAATCTTTGGCGGTTGCTGTACAGTAACACTTGGGAATACTAATACATCACTACCTTGCAATTTGTCTGCGTTTTGTACAGGACCTTCGTTACCATCAGCATCTACTTCTCTGTGTATTACAATACCAGTTGTACTTGCTCCGATATTTTTGCCTAGGTCGCTCTTTGTAGTTACACTATACTTTACTAGCTGTGGCTGGAATACATAATGGCCATCTTCGACACTAGGTGTGTTATAATAAAGTAGGTCGCCTTTAAAGAAACCTCTATAGTCTTTTGGTACTGCTTTTTGATATAGTTTAAACACATTTGCCATTTTGTCAGCAAACATAATACGTCCTGGGTCGTCCTTCATCTTGCCGCCGCTACGGTTTAGTAGGATGTCCTTGAGTTGGTCTGGGCTTTTTGCTTTTCCGTCTGTTTTAACTGCTCCGTATCCTGCTTTGTCAGTAAAAATAAACTCTCCATTCTCATCGCGGCCAAAAATGACTGCGGGAGATCCGTCCCATTTGACTGTGACATTTTCATGTCCTCCCTTTTCTAAATCAATAATGGATTGTAAAGCTCTCTTGGCTCCTTTAGATCCTTCCCAAAAGATTAAATCTTCTGCATGATTAATTTCTCGGCCGCCTTCATTAAGTGTAGTTGTTGTGCGCTTAACTGATTCTTCAACCCATCCAGCTTTCATATAAGTCTTGAGATCCTTGGGGTTAATTTGTGCAGACATCTTACCGTCTTTTGATACTACACTGATTGTACCTTTGCGTTGAGGGTCAACTTCTTGCCATCCTCGATCTGTATATTTTTTTAAATTGTTTGCGGCAACTTTAACTGTTCTTCCAGTACCTGGATCTTTTACAATAACTTGATTTCCTATAAGAGTATTGCCGGCAGTCTTTCCGATATTTGCTACTTGTCCAATTGTTGTTTGTCTTCCGCCTGCATCTTTATAAGCATCAATTCCTTTGCCGATATCATTTCCTTGTCTTCCAAGTTTATATCCTGCACGTAATCCTCTTGCTGTATTTTGAATTCCTCTGCCAATACTCTTTGCTACTTTACCAAGAAGCTCGTCTGTTCTTTGAGCTTCTAACATACCTGCTCTAATGCCGTTTCGTCTAGACTCTACAGTTTTACCTGCTTTGGTCATGTGTTCTTTCCACGGAGCAATTAATTCCTCGTAGTTTGAATCGCCTTTAAGTTTTGCAAGAATACTATCAACTGTATGTGTATCCTTTTCAGTAGCACCTTTACCTAGTAGCATCGATGCAATGTCATCCCAGTTGTCTGCAACAACCTCATCTCCTTTGTTTGGATCAACAAGACCAAACTTAGGGCTCATTTTATATCCTCTGCCTCTTGCAATGCTAGACAATAACACTGCTCTATCTGCACCTGTATATTGTCCTGTCCCACCACGTTTGGCTCCACGCTGAAAATCTGGATTGGTAGTAAACATAAAGTCTGTTTGTACATATCCTTTGCTACCCTGAATTGGTGCACGAAAATGTACTTGGTCGCCTGCATTATGAATCCAGCCTGCTGTAAACTTGCGGCCCTGATTCATAATTTGATCTTCAGGAATGCCTTTGCTTACAAGCCATGCACTTAATTTAGCAATTAGTTCTTCTTTGCTGACTTTATTTGCATCTGTGTTTAAATCTAAATCACCTGAACTATTGTCTTCAAATGCTCCATCTGGATTATTTTTCTTTCCTGTTGTGCCCAACCAATCTTGTTCGTCAAAAGTTAAGCCTGTGATCTTTTCAATAAACTGAATAGTAGGATGCACATCTTTAGTTGCAATCCTTTGTGTTAAGGGCTGATCCTCTTTTTTGAATACGTTGCCGCCTTCTTTAAGAATTTTTGCCATTCTTTTTTTCCTCGTTGATTCGACGGATACCGCGTGTAAATTTCTTTGGGTCTGCGCTTTTTATACTGTTAATAAAACGTCTCTCTAATTCTAATGACTCTTCGGCACTATAATGATCCGACATCTTTTCAAAAAGATTAATAACACTTTCAATAAGATTCTGTCCAGTAGTTTCGATTAGATTAGACCTATCTCTATTAAGATTTAGGTTATTAAGCTCTTCTAGTATTGATCTTGTGTGTTTTTTCATTAGTTAAGTATCCTTACTGTGTATTTAGCAGGCGCTACTGATAAATATCTAAACAAAGGGGGCAAGGGCATGACAACAATATCCGAAATGAATTTCAAAGAAAGATCCTTACTTTTTGCTAAACTTGCTAACATTGCATATAGTAACACAAAAGAAGCGACAAGTCAAGCAAAACGGTTGGGTTTCACAACTACAGAGTTTTATGAAAAAGATGGTGCACAAGCGTACCGTTTTATGAACAAGAATGATTTAGTCATTGCATGTCGAGGCACTGAGCCTAAAGAATTAAATGACATTAAAGCAGATTTAAGAGCATTACCAGTTGTAGCAGAAACAGTTGGTAGAGTACATTTTGGATTTAAAGCAGAAGTTGACGACCTATGGCCAATGATATGTGACGATATGGTTCGCACAGTTAACTTAGGTAAGAAAGTATGGTTCTGTGGACACAGTTTAGGAGCGGCAATGGCAACTATTATGGCTAGTCGTTGTATGTTCTATGCAAGTGTACCTAACCCAGAAGAGCTTTACACATATGGTTCACCTCGAGTTGGTTGGCGCAAATATGTCAACAGCCTAGGTGTTGTACATCATCGTTGGAAGAACAACAACGATATTGTTACAACTGTTCCGCTTTGGGCAATGGGCTTTGTGCATCACGGCACCCAACACTATCTAAATGCTTATGGACAAGTCCGTAATCCAACTGGCTGGCAACTAGTCAAAGACAAGTGGCGCGGCATCTGGATGGGTCTCAAGCAAGGCAAAGTAGACAGTTTTGGTGATCACTCAATGAGCGAGTACATCAAACATCTTGAAGCATACGCTCAATCTAAATAAAATTTAATCAAGAGGAAGGGTTGCTTTGTTGAATAGCAACCCTTTTTTTATGACCGTTGCATAAAATGCATAACGGCAATGCAACATTAGCACTCGACTTTAGTATTATAATAATGTAGTATTGTATAAATAAGCACGTATTAGTAGAAACCTTTAATGGTTAACACTAATATCACACACATAGACACATTGGATAGACAATGGGCATTATCCATGCCATACAAGTGATTGACGGTTACCAAAGGTAACTGCACCGCCGGGGAAGTTCCGGGGTATCATGCTAACCACAAAGCATCCATACATCGAAGGAGAACAAAGATGGCTATAAAAACTAGCAGTCTGATGTCTTGGGTGAACCACTTGTTTACTAAGAGAGCAAGTGACTCTGATCTAATACGTTGGGCTAAACTTGAGTACGGTAATGATTGGCAAGACGCCTATCACCAAATGAAAACACGACCAGGCAAAATACCAAACGTTAGAGGAGTAACACAATGAGTACATTAGCACAAACATATTGGACTTACACTTGTAAGTTCTGCGAAGTAATTCGCAAAGCATTCTACGTAGCATTCGTAGGATTAATTGCATTTGGAGAAAGTGCAGGAAGAGCAAGAGCCGCAAACGAACTTGCACGTCAGGGCTTACATGCAGAAGCAAAAGCACTTATGTTAGGAGATCAAAAAAATGATTGATTATATCAAAATGTATTTTGGCCTAACTCCAGAACATAAAAAAGCAAGAAAAAATTTACGAGAACTTTCAGTACTTACAAATCATGAACTAAACGACATTGGTATTTGTCGCGGAGATATTCACTATCTAGCATACGAACCAGTTCGCGAACTTAAAAAGAAATTAGCATACGAAGCAGGCGATCACTACATGCGTGGTAAACCTGTTGCTACTTGGAAGGGGAAAGCTCATGTGTAATTGGTGGCCAGTAACCGACGAAGAATGGGAAGAGCTAACCTTCCCAAACAAAAAGAAGGTTAATTAAAATGTGGAATCGTTTTATTAAAGCAATGGAATACCGTAGCTACTGCATGGCTATTCAACAACTGCGTAGCAAAGGCATGTACAAAGAAGCACAACGTATTAGTGAATACAAACATGCAATGTACCCGTCTTTCTGATAACGTAGCCTACGGTTTAACTATGTCCTTTCGCTGGTTCGCGGACACGTTCTTCGCAAAGCGTTATGGACATAGGGCTGTAGTTTTAGAAACTGTAGCAGGAGTTCCTGGTATGGTGGCAGGCATGTGGCAACACTTGCGTAGCCTAAGAAAGATGCAGCCGGATGATAGAGGCTGGATCAAAACACTTCTAGACGAAGCAGAGAACGAGCGTATGCATCTAATGATATTCATTGAGATTGCAAAGCCCAACTGGTTCGAACGATTATTGATATTGTTTGCTCAGTTTGTGTTCTGGCACTTCTACTTTGTGTTGTACGTGCTGTTCCCAAAGACAGCACATCGCATGGTAGGATATTTCGAGGATCAAGCTGTTGTAAGTTATACACAATATCTAGAAGAGATTGACTCAGGACGTATTGAAAACATTCCTGCGCCAAAGACTGCGATAGACTATTACAATCTAAAGCAGGACGCAACATTGAGAGATGTTGTTATTGCTGTTCGTGCAGACGAGCAAGGACATGCAGATGTAAATCACGATATGGCTAATTATCTCAGTCAATAAAAAAGCACCCATTGGGTGCTTTTTTTTACTTTAACCAACCTATCTTCTTGCCTAGTTTAGTACGTTTTTCGTGTTCAGCAACACTACCGGGGTAGCGCCATGCCCACAGAGCGACTAGTGCCATAAAGCCTCCGCTCCATAGTACAGCTTTAATATTGCCTGTAGTAAACCAAAGGAACGCTAACGAGGACGACATTACTATCACCATCGCATACTTGCCTTTGGTTGGGAATACTCTTTTCTGTACCCAGTTCGTTAAGAACGGACCAAAGTATTTGTGATTGTATAACCACTTGTGCATCCTTGGTGAGCTCTTTGCAAAACAATAAGCCGCAAATACTAAGAAGATGCTAAACGGAATGCCTGGTACTATAACTCCGACGTAGGCCATTCCTAATGATAGAAATCCAAGTCCCATCCATATATATTTTTTAATCATATTATTACCTTTCGGATGCACAACCTTCAGCAAATCTCTTAAACACTTTTCTAAGAGAGTCAACAAGATTATGCATCATCGCATCTGTATGTAAAGGAGTTGGCGCGATGCGAAGACGCTCTTCTCCTACAGCTACCGTTGGATAGTTGATACTCTGTACATATATGCCGTAATCGTCTAACAGCATATCGCTCATCTCTTTGCACTTCTTTGCATCTCGGACCATAACAGGCACAATATGAGTGCAAGCAACATCTAGGACTTCAATGTCCACCTCGGATAACATACGCTTCAGCGTTGAAGCTCTTTCTTGATGCTTTACTCTTAGCTCGTTATGGTCTTTAAGATACTTTATTGATGCCAATGCTCCTGAACAAAGTACAGGACTCATTGACGTAGTGAATATAAATCCGCTGGCTACACTGCGTATTGCGTCTATGACTAATTCATCGCCAGCAATATATCCACCTTGTACACCAAATGCCTTGCCTAGTGTTCCATTGACTATGTCAACACGGCCTTCCCCTACTTTTTCTAGATATCCGCCTCCGGTATCTCCATACAAGCCAACGGCATGTACTTCATCTATATAGGTCATCGCTCCGTAACGATCGGCAAGATCGCAGACACTTGAAATTGGAGATATGTCACCATCCATGCTATACACAGATTCAAAAACTATGCAAGGGGTAAGTCCTTCAGCAACAACTTCTTTTAATTTCTCTTCTAACTCGCTCATATCATTATGAGTCCAAATACGTTTTTCTGCTTTACTATGAAGTATACCTTGAATAAGACTAGCATGATTCTTCGAATCTGAAAGAAAACATATGTTGGGTATGATTTTGCTTAGAGCAATGAGTGTCCACTCGTTTGCGACATAGGCACTAGTAAACAATAATGCGGCTGGCTTCTGGTGTAATTTTGCCAACTCCATTTCTAATGCTACATGATAATGACTTGTGCCGCTGATGTTCCTAGTTCCACCTGATCCAGTACCTGTTTGATCAAGTGCCGTATGCATAGCATCGATTACAACTTTATGTTGTCCCATGCCTAGATAATCGTTTGAACACCAATTTACAATGTTTTTAATGTTATAAGGTCCATACCAGATCGCTTCAGGAAAACTGCCCCGTTCTCTTACAATATCGTTGAATACTCGGTAGTTGCCGGTATCTTTAAGTTTTAGTATCGTCTCGTTGAACGGTGCTTTGTTTATCATCTAAATACTTTTTAAATTGCTCTTGGTCTAAATAACAGAAGTAACCGTGACTATTAAAAATACCCATGTCTGACAATTCTTTTTGAACTGCATTCCAATCCTTGAATAATTCCTTAAGCCATGTTAACATTGTATATTACTTATCATCTATAAAAGATAGTCCTTCCGTAATGGAATAAATAGTTATAGTAAAAGGAACACTAAAATGCGAGCAGTAGACTTAATTCGATCATTATTGGACTTTATTGACCAAGAAACCGTAGAACCAACAATACACATCACAAAGGTTAACATGCCTGATGAGTTTCCGGATGAAGATCCTGAACAACTACGCAAACAAAATCAAATTAAAGATCTTGCTCCTAGTTCCTGCGGTACACAATATGCAAATAGTCCTGACGAAAAGATTGCTAACATTGATGCAGTAACCCACGATGCAGGAGGTGGTATGCATTTACCTAAACATCCAGCAGATATTAGAGGTGAACACCCTAGTATGTTTGCCGATTATCTACGAAAGATACAAAATTCTAAGGAGTAAACTATGGCGGCAAATGGTATATCAACACTGGCAACTAAAAGAGAGCGTCAAGACGCTAAACTTACACAAGCTAACGCAGACAGAGCGGCTCGCAATGTAGTTGAGCCTGGTCGTTATGCTGATGTTACAGCAGACGCAACACAACTTCCTACTCGTTATGCAGTTGGTGACAACGATACTAGCAATGTAGTTGACAATCCTAATTCAGGCGGACTTGTAACAGGAAGGCCTTGGGCATAATAAATGGGAAACCGTAATCAACAAAATACGACAAACTATACCCATCCTGAAGAGAGCAATCTTTACGATGTTCACAAGGCTTTGACCTATGATCCATATGGCGCTCCTGTACTACGCATAGACGACACTACCAAACAGCACACAGCAAAAAACCGTGTGAAGATTAGCACCTATGAAGTCGCAGACTTTGGTACATTTACTAACTCAAAAGACACAGACATTTGGGATGAACTAACAAGTGGTACTGCTAGTGCTACCCACCAACCCTATCTAGGTATGGTAAAACTTGAAGTAGGGTCAAGTGCAGGTGACGAAGTAGTACGCCAAACCGTTCGTGTTCAGAGATACATTCCCGGCAGACAAGGCGAAATGTCAATGACTATGATATTTGGCACACCTGATACTGGTATACGTAGACGTTTTGGATTGTTTGATGAACTAAATGGATTCTTCTTTGAAGATTCGGGTGATGGCACATACCGTTGTGTACTACGCAGAAACTCTGCACTTGGTGTTGTGGATGAAGAAAGTTTTACTCGTG
>Ga0209654_1001105_pt1 | contig 22590 bp, 20 predicted proteins | sample SaaInl1SG_22_DNA_FD_184646 | JGI IMG/M metagenome (GOLD analysis project Ga0209654, IMG submission 184646) | Marine microbial communities from expanding oxygen minimum zones in the Saanich Inlet - ESP_161SG_22_DNA (SPAdes) (version 2) | ecosystem: Environmental > Aquatic > Marine > Intertidal... | reverse complement strand
TTTAAAAAAATGAAAATTTTTTCAACCGAGTCAACCACCTTACTTAGCTGCATAAATGCCTTATTGTCTAGGTCGGTATGATATTCACGATACTGACCGTAAATCGTCCGCGCCACTTGTACAACTGGCAAATTGAAAGCAGGAGAACAGTATTGCCGTTCATCACTTCCACTACAAGGGTCGAAATCCCTACTCTCAAATCCGTCTGCCTCAATCTCGCAGATTCGAGCGACAGCTTCGTCTATCGGGCTATCCTGCCCCACCCATTGTCTTCTAGAATGCTTGAATGAGAGTTTTTCGGCATCTCCGCCCAGACAAGTCAACACAACGCCGCCGCAAATATTGGATAATTCCGATTCTGTTAACGTAGATAAAAAACTTATAGACCCTATAGTCTCAGGCCCTAGAACAAACCTATAGCTGAATTTTCTGTTTTCCTCGCGCCGAAGTTTATCGTAGAGCGCTACTAATGCTAATGGTCCAGATAGTTCATTGTTAGCCATACTCGGATGGCATAAATAGCTTGAAATGAGAATGACTTTATCTGACAGGCCTTGCAAAAAGCATTCGCCGAACCGCAAATGTCCATCTACTTTTTTTGTCTTAATACTAACCTCATACTGCGTATCAGGATTCAAACTCTTTCTTTGATTTTCTGATAAACAAAAGCCCCAATTCTCCGCATAATAGCTTGTCGTGTATGGTATAGCTTCTGGGACTTCAGGATTAGAGTGTAAATGAGCATTCAATTCGGAAAAGCTGATTACGCCCGAGAATGGTTCTGAGAAATTTAAGACGTGAAGATTACTGACATTTGTGTCGAGAACTAAACTTCCATCTATCGCCCTGAGAGTCGCCCGATCTAACTCCCATTCTTTTGGAATCACCCAATCAAAGACCTGGGTACCAGAGGGTATTTCTCTAATTTCAATCGGCATCAATTCCTTGATCATCCGCAATGATTCAGTTATCCCCGGGCCCGTTACAGACCGACATATAGGCCACAGACGATCAAATAGTTGATCCAGCTCTTCGTAGCTCATCAAAATTTCCCTCCTCTAAGGCGAAAAAAAATAAATATATGAACAGCTCTGTTTTGAGCATATCTCAACCATGGATTTTTAATTTAATCTTTTGAACGCTTAAATCTAAAAGCAAATATTTTCAAGAGTGATTTAGTGCTATAAACGAAAGTCTGTATCAACAGTAGGGAAGAGACCTTTTAAATCAAAAACAATATTCCCCTCTCTTCCAAAAGAACGAATTTTATCTATCCCCAGACGCTTAAATTCATCATGACCTACAGCGATAATTATCACCTCATAATAATTGATTTCGATACAGTGTATTAAGTGAGTACCGAAGAGTCTTTTGGCTTCCTGTTCATTAACTAATGGATCATACAAATCGACCAAACATCCTACATCACGCAAAATATTTAACAGGCTCAAGACCCCGCTATTTCGAATATCAGGGCAATTCTCTTTAAACGAAATCCCCATTATTAAAACTTTTGCTCCTTCTGATGCAATAGATCTGCGTTTCAAACAATTCAACAATGAGGAAGCAATGAAGGAGCCCATCGAACTATTAACCTCGCGCCCGGCAGCTATAACGTTTGTATCCAACCCGATAGCCCTAGCTTTATATGTCAAATAGTATGGGTCAACCCCAATACAGTGACCTCCGACTAACCCGGGATAAAAAAGTATAAAGTTCCATTTTGTGGCTGCCGCCTCCAAGACCTCACGAGTGTCGAGATTCATCTGTTTGAAAATCATGGACAATTCATTAACAAGTGCAATATTCAAATCTCTCTGAACATTCTCGATTACTTTAGCTGCCTCTGCCACCTGCATACTCGATACTTTCACAGTCCCAGCCAAAACTATCGTCCGGTATAGTTCATCAACCAGAGACGCTATCTCCGGGGTGGATCCCGATGTTATTTTTTTTACATTAGGAATTCCGCGGGTCTTATCCCCCGGATTAACCCGCTCTGGGCTGTATCCACAAAAAAAGTTTACGTTGAATAGTAATCCGGACGTTTGTTCAAGAATCGGAACACATTCTTCTTCAGTGCATCCAGGATAGACTGTCGACTCAAACACGACGACATCACCATGGTTCAACACGGATCCAACCATTTCGGTCGCTTTACGCAATATTGACAGATCGGGTTCGTTTTCTGCGGTTAATGGCGTGGGAACACAAATTATGTAGAAGTTCGCCGAACCAATCACGCTTATATCAGACGTCAATTTTAGATTCGTTGCGGATAAAAGTTTTTGACTATCGACCTCTTTAGTGCAGTCAATCCCTTGAGTTAGATCGCTCACACGATCCAAGTCTATATCAAAACCAATTACAGGCCTCTGCTGGGCAAGTTCAACCGCCAGTGGTAACCCTACATACCCTAAGCCAATAATGGCTACATCAATTTCTTCTAAGTTCATTCTACGCTTACAACGTCAATATCTACAAAACTTGCTTCTTTGGTCAACTACAAAAGCTCTGTAAGCTGGCAAAATCAGTATTAACCGAATGCCGACCAGAAAGTTATTAACCAAACTCCAGTTAGTAATTCGAAGCTCGAGAAATATCACGGATTAACAAGGGCTTGCCCGTCTATTGTTCTCAACTAGACATTACTGATTCATAGGTAGCCCGTAGACCGTCTACGAGCTCCATTTTTGCTTCCCATCCCAAACGCCTAGCTATTTCAATGTTCAAAACTTTTTGGGGAGTTCCGTCTGGCTTGCTTTCATCGAATACTACACACCCCTCATATCCAACCACAGCGCACACCAGCTCCGCTAACTCTTTTATCGTAACATCCTCTCCGATCCCGATATTCAAGTGGCTTTGCATCGGACCAACATGTTTATGAAAAATGGTCTTCGGAACAGCCATCATATGAACGCACGCCTTGGCTAGATCATCCACGTACAGAAACTCTCGCCTTGGCTTACCTGATCCCCAGACCGACACAACTGGATCATTATTGATCTTCGCTTCATGGAAACGCCTGATCAGGGCTGGAATTACATGAGAATTTTCTGTTTTAAAATCATCGCCTGGACCATAGATGTTGCAAGGCATTAGGCTCCTAAAATCGAGGTTGTTTTTAGCGCCATACTGGCGCATGTAGCTTTCGCATAATTTGATGCCTGCGATCTTTGCGATCGCATAAGGCTCATTTGTGGGCTCGAGCTTTCCAGACAAAAGCTCATCTTCCCGAATCGGCTGCTTACTATGTTTGGGATAAACACAACTGCTTCCTAAAAAAAGTAATTTTCTCACTCCGGCTTTGAACGCCGAATCGATAACGTTTGCCTGTATCATGAGGTTTGTGTATAAAAATTCAGCTGGATAGCGGTTATTGGCAACTATGCCCCCAACCTTTGCTGCTGCAAGATATACCTCATCGATTTTTTCATTCATAAAGAACTGGCTGACCGCTTTTTGGTCAGTGAGATCAAGTTCACAACTACTTCTCAATACCAGCTCAACATGGGCGTTTGACTTCTGCAATTCTCTAACTATGGACGATCCCACCAAGCCAGTATGTCCAGCCACATAAATCTTTTTTTTCAAAACTCTCATCCCGTATCGAGCGCAATATTGAATCCACTGGATCTCAAAACCTTTAATCGCTTGGCCTGATCAAGGTCGTTATTCACCATTTCATTTACCATCTGCTCCAAGGTGTACTTAGGCCTCCAGCCGAGCTCTGACTCAGCTGAACTAGCATCGCCTAAAAGAGTGTCTACCTCAGCCGCTCTAAAATAACGAGCATCCACTCGAACAATCACATCACCGACTTTAATGTTCTCGCAAAACTCACTCGACACCATCGTTACAACTCCCGTTTCCGATTCACCAGAACCAACCCAGTCAAGCATAATACCAAGACACCCCGCTGCCTGATTAACAAAATCACGTACTGATGCCTGTTGCCCGGTTGCTATAACAAAATCTCTAGGGGTTGTCTGCTGAAGCATAAGCCACTGCATTTCAATATAATCGCGAGCGTGCCCCCAATCTCTTAGTGAGTCGAGATTACCTAAATAAAGACAATCCCGAAGGCCTAATGCGATACGGCTTAATTCTCTAGTAATTTTGCGAGTAACAAAAGTCTCCCCTCGACGCGAAGACTCGTGGTTGAAAAGCAAACCATTACACGCAAATATATTATAACTTTCTCTGTAATTAACCGTTATCCAATGTGCAAAAAGCTTTGCTACTGCGTAAGGCGATCGAGGGTAAAACGGTGTTGTCTCCTTTTGAGGAACTTCCTGAACCAAACCGAACAACTCAGAGGTAGAGGCTTGATAATACTTACAGAAATCTTGTAGTCCCAAAAATCTGATGCCTTCAAGGAGTCTCAAAGCCCCAAGAGCATTGACATCCGCCGTGTACTCTGGCACGTCAAACGATACTGCGACATGAGATTGAGCCGCCAAATTATATACCTCACTGGGCCTCACTTCTTCTAGAATCCGAACGATACAAGATGAATCCGTTAGATCACCGTAATGAAGAAAGAAATTGCCATCTCCACCGTGTGGATCTTGATAGAGATGGTCTATCCTGTCAGTATTGAACGAGGAAGCTCTTCGCTTCAATCCATGAACCTCGTATCCTTTTGCTAAAAGAAACTCTGCAAGGTAGGAGCCGTCTTGCCCAGTAATACCGGTAATCAGTGCTCTTTTTGCGTCACTCACGCTATGCTCCTTTCAAATAATCAAACATCTAATTCTCAAATTGAATTGTGTTGCCGCTAGGCTGGTTTTTTCTCGTGACGTGATAGCGATAAAAATATCGCAAAAAATAGTAGGAATATTCTTCCTTCTATCGCATTCCCAAAAACTCCACTAAACGTGCATGTTACTGCACTAACAGAAATTGTCGATAAAAGCAGGATTCCGAAAGGATCGGATATATTGATACTGCGATAAGCATTACCCATGAACAGCAAAAATAGCAACAACCCCACCAGTCCATATTCTGCTGCGATATGCAAGTATTGGTTATGAGGATCGTCGGTTACTGCTGCCCTCCAACCAGTTTGATCCACAACAACGTTCGAATATCCGCGATCAAAAGCAGCGGCGCCAGTACCCAAAAATGGCGATTCCGCAACCATTTGCACCGTATTTTTCCACATAACTACGCGGATACTTCCTGACGTATCTTTTCCTCCAGTTTCCTTCACCCCCATCATTATTTCACTAACAGCTTGCTTGATACGATTTTCGGCTATCGGAGAGACAAACAAGACCAAAAAACCCAGTCCTATGCCCACAAAAAGGGAAAAGACCCTACCTTTGAGTAGCCAGAAAATCATCAAGGTAAAACAAATTACGAAAGCCACATAACCTGCTCTCGAGGTGCCTACCATGGCAGTGAAAAGCAAAAAGGACAACCCCAAACAAATCATCAGAATCCGTAACCATGGCGCATCGGTCACACGCTTAGTAATTAGCGTGATGCTGAACCCAACAATTGCGAAATAAATACCTTGAGCATTATGATTTTGGAGCACATTGGGTAGCGTGCGATCCCATATCATAGATAGGTCCATGATAGAGGCGTAAGTTATTAGAGCTAAAAAAAATGCAGCTACGCCTATCGCGACGCATAATGCAATCCTCGCGTACCTCTCGTATTGAAAGAGAACCAAACCAATCGGAAAGAGTAATAATTTTCGCCAACCCCACCAGTCTTGTAACACATTTACGAGCGGAGCAGAGGACCAAAGACCTGAGAGAAGGCACCATACGAAAAACAGCATCAGTGATAAAACAATAGGATCTCTGAGCGCTCTGATAAATTCAGATCGCAGAAACGGAACAAGCAAAAACAAACCAAAAAGAATGGTCTCAACAAAATTTGAGAGAGCATAGGCGCGCGTCATGAATAACTGATCGCAACACAATAAAATAAATGCTATACGAACATATATGCTTTGCGAGTGCGTTGCATTTTGGGTTATGGGATAGTAAGGCCGGCAATAATGCCGCAAAATTCCTGCAGTCATACGATTCCAAAAAACTGAATTAGCTTACGAATTTTCTTTACTAGAACGATCCAGCAGCTCAATAAAACGCCCACACCATTCATGCGAAGTGCCGCAAAGTCTTGAACAAATATAGTCGCAAGGGAAGTGAGCCTGTTGCTCACACCACCTAATCGCATCGCCACAGTGTACTGATCCAAATAACATAAATCATTACGTTGCACGACCATCAGCAAACGAATAATAAATTCGTAATCTGCTGCTATTGGCAAGTCTTCCCTATAAAACCCTATTTTTGAATATAAAGATGCTGAAAGATACAAGGTAGGGTGCGGAAGCATCCAGCCTAGGTAGAGGCTTCTCGAGTTTAATTGCCCCGCGTACCAGCGCCGCACTGTTCTATCACAATTGACTTTACTGACGTAAACCAGATTGGAGTATACACCCTGGATTCCGTCCCTCGTTAAAGCTTGAGATATTGACTCAAAAGCATACTTATCCCTAAACATGTCATCCGCATGCAGTAGACCAATATATTCACCCGAGGCTAAACCAATAGACTGATTGATCGCCTGATACATTCCGCTATTTGACTGTTCGTAGAGCTTTACTCGGTTAGAATACTCAGGGTGAGACACCATGAAATCATGAATACAAATTAGCGTCTTATCATTGGAACCTCCGTCCATGATGATATGCTCAAAGTCTGTAAATGTCTGCATTACAACACTTTCTAAAGTGTCGGCGATTGTGGATTCCGCATTCAAACAAACTGTAATCAGGCTAAACTTCGGTTTCATCCGGATTTCCGGCAGCCGCCAACACAATGGGAATATTCATTGTTCAGGAATGATCAGTGCTGAAGATTTTTGCATGAAGTCTATTCCGGCTACCGACAGAACCACATATCGACAACGGAAATGACCAATTTGAAATGCGCGGATATTCCGATTCGATACCATTGAATGCCTCACGAAACCAGCTACCAAAACCACAATCCAGTAAGTGGTCTTCCACTGTGATAACGCTTTCACATGCAATTAAACTTTCGCGAACCAGAGCCTTGGATCGGCTTGACCACATTGGTAAAGAATAAATAGCTCTGTGAGTTAATCTTTCATCCTGCAATGTTTCATACAGTACATTACCCGTAGCCAGAGCTACATTTTTAGGATCACCTTCACGGACGAGACATATCTTACCATCACCAACATTAATATCTCGATCCACATGTAACTTATGATTACCTTTGCCCAGTCTGAGGTAATAGGGCCCTACAGACGTAGAGATGTGCCGGCATAATGCTTCAGTCTCTAGGGAATCTCCGGGGGCGCATATGGTCATATTTGGCAAAGATCGCATTAATGCATAATCCTGAATCGCATGGTGGGAATATCCAAGGGGCCCATATGTCACACCACCACCCACAACCACGTTCACGACCGAGAGATCATGATAATCAATATCATTCCTAACTTGCTCGGCACAGCGCCATGTCGGAAAGTTTCCGATGGAATATGTGTAAACCTGACAACCTTCAGACGCCATTCCGGCTGCCATACCCATCATATTCTGCTCAGCAATCCCCACGTTAAAAAAACGGTCTGGAAATTCAGATCTAAACTGCTCAACGACAGAATACCCCAGATCCCCTACCATCAAAATAACGTCTGAATTATTCCTGGCAATACCAGTCAGTTCTCGCATAAATACATCACGCATTTGATACTTCCCGCAGCGCTTGCGCTAACTCTAGTGGGTTTGGACACTTGTAATGCCAGGCTACTTGGTTTTCCATGAAGGAAACACCTTTACCCTTGATAGTACGTGCGATAACACATGTTGGCGCATTTCTGTTGCGAGAGAAGCATGCGGATAGCTGTTGGTGATCATGGCCATCAACCTCCTCTATCTCCCATCCAAAGGCCGCAATACGTTCGGTTAATGGCTCAATGGATAGCGTCTCCTGAACAGTCGTCAGACTCTGTAAATTGTTGGCGTCGACTATCATTATCAAGTTATTAAGCCTATGAAATGACGCGAACATGATCGCCTCCCAATTGGATCCCTCCTGAAGCTCGCCATCACCAACAATTACGAAAGAACGCCAATCCATATTTCGAAGCTTTGCGACCAGGGCCTTCCCGGTAGCGACTGCCAATCCATGACCCAGAGAGCCAGTGGAAAACTCCACACCAGGCACATGGTGACTAGCGTGACTCATAAGGATAGTGTCATCCTCGCCGTATGTATCTAGCATGGAATCTGAAATCATCCCGATGTGACGCAGCGAGGCGTACAAAGCGACGCAGGCATGGCCTTTGCTCAAAATCAAGCGATCACGCGTTGGGCTCTTCGGATTATTGACATCGATTGCCAACACTTCTACAAATAAAACTGCCAATATGTCAGTAATAGAAAGCGCACTCCCTATGTGCGAAGCCCCAGCGCGAGTTACCATTTCTAAGGACGTCAACCGGACCTTTTTACTAAACGAAATACTATCCTTCACCATCCAGCTCTTCTCGGATGACCTGACAGATATGATCAACTTCGTGCTTCTTAAGACAAACACCACTAGGCAAATTCATCGCCCTATCGCCAATAAGCATAGCTGTGGGCTGCGAATCATGATCCACTCCCCAGATTGGGTACTGGCTGATCGCAGGGAATACGGGTCGAGTATCTATGTTTCTCACTTTCAAACGACCTATCAAATCGTCCCTAGACGTCTCTATGGTTTCATCTAAGAAAACACTTGTCATCCAATAGATACTTCGGGCTCCTAAAATCTCTTCGTTCAATCTGATCCCTGGCAACCCCAAAAGCCCCTCCTTATACCAGGAAAAAAGTCGCCGCTTCATCGCAATCAATCCATCTACTCTTCTTAATTGAGCCAGACCAACAGCTGCCTGAACATTTGACATCTTATATTTTAAGCCTTGATCATCGATCCAAAAGACTTTAGCCGGATTTCTTCCTTGATCCCAAACTTTTTTAGCGCGCTCATACAGTCTGCGATTGGAAGTCACGAGCATACCACCCTCACCGGTCACAAGAAGCTTAGCACCCTGAAAACTAAAGCATGCGAAATCGCCAAAACTACCACATCGTTGACCTTTCCATTCAGCGCCAATTGCTGGCGCCGCGTCCTCAACAACATATAACCCATGCTCTCGGGCGACAGCCATAATCTGATCCATCCTTGCCGGGTGGCCATACATGTGAACAGGTATGATTGCTTTGGTGCGAGAAGTAATTTTCTTCTTAACCGCCGCAATATCCAAGTTCCAAGTATCTAGCTCAACGTCAGCAAATACCGGCTTTGCCCCCGCATATTGAACTGCCTTAGCCGTAGCCACCCACGTCTGATCAGGAACTATAACTTCATCGCCAGGTCCCACGCCAAGCGCCACCAATGCTATATGAAGAGCTCCGGTGCACGATGACGTTGCTAAGGCATACTTAACTCCTACATACGCAGCGAATTCATTTTCAAAAGCGTTTAAATACCCTGACCAGTTTGAATTCCAACCCCTGGAGGCTGCGTCGAATGCAAAACTAGACTCCATAGCAGAAATGGATGGACCCGCAGTTAAAATCATGCGCTCGCCTATATCGGTAGCTTGGTTATATCTCAGCAGTAGCATGGCTCCGTCAGTGGAGTTCGATTGATCCTCACTTTGAGCCTCTTCATAAGAGACGAAGTCTTTTGATTCTCTCTTTGTCAACTGTATTTCACGGACCAATGACCACCCAAGAGAATAGTAAAAGTCTATCGCCCGGCTGTTATCCGCCATAACTCTAAGAACAATGTCATCGACAGGAAAGGTTTCATAAGCCCAAGTACAAAGAATATCGAGTGCACGGGAGAAAAGTCCGGGATAACCAGCTTCTCCACGGACCACATTATCTATCTCGAATGAACGCTCATTGTTAATGCAGTTATTAAAACCAATGTGCCCAAAGCAACAACCACACTTATCCATCACCAAAAATAGGATTCGACCAGGCTGATTTAAGACGCTCTCGTCGAGCCATCTCGAAGTACTATCAGGAGTGGCTTTGAATTGAGTTGGATACGCAGTAACGAAGCGATTTCTCCAAGCAGCCATATTAGAAATTAAACGGCCATCGGCACAGTGGAACCGAGACACGGGAATAAGTGAGAACCCATCACCGAGATCAATAGATCGTAGGTAAGCTTCCTTTAAATTTGTAGCGCTTTTATAAAAATCAAAGGTTGACGCAATAACCTGCTCATAATCAACACTCTTCATCCTCACAACTCTTTAAACGGTGGACTAGTGAAATAACGATTGATACTAGAAATAACGTAATCTAATGCCTCAAGTTGGAGACTCGGCTGTACACCTAACCAAAGTGTATTGGCCATAGTTATCTCAGTATTCTTTAAATCACCAACTACTCTATACTCAACACCGTTGAAGTAGGGTTGTCTCACCAAATTTCCCGCAAACAACAAACGAGTTCCTATTTTATGGTCATCCAAATATCGAATGAATTCGAGACGACTTCCTCCTTCACTGGTTAACGTAATTGGAAAACCAAACCATGAGGGCTCACTACCAGGCGTAGCGTCAGCGATCTTAAAAAACTTCGATAGATGCTCGAGTCGATCTTTTAGATATTTGAAATTGTCTCTCCGGCTTTCGATAAAAACTTTGATCTTATTCAACTGCGCCAAACCGCAAGCAGCTTGAATATCTGTAATCTTCAGATTGTATCCAAGATGGCTATAGACATACTTATGGTCATATCCATCAGGCAAAGAGCCACCCAGCTTGGCACTGGTCCAGCCGAACCGGTTATTACAAGTGTTATCCTGGCCCGGGGGACAATAGCAGTCACGCCCCCAGTCTCTGAAGCTTTCAGCAATCTTCTTTAATTTCCCATTATTTGTGAGGACAGCGCCGCCCTCACCCATCGTAATGTGGTGCGCTGGGTAGAAGCTCAATGTCGCAATATCACCGAACGTTCCGACCTGCCTCCCATCGTAGGTTGCACCAAGAGCATCACAGCAGTCCTCGACCAACCAAAGTTGATGATCTGAACAAAATTGGCGGATTACCTTTAGATTAAAAGGGTTTCCCAGGCAGTGGGCCAGCATAACCGCTTTAGTTTTTGAAGTAAGCGCCTCGTTCAAAAAAGATACATCGATGTTGTGGGTTCGCAAATCGACGTCTAAAAATACCGGAATCGCTCCGAATTGAATTGCAGGATTGACGGTAGTCGGGAACCCGGCAGCGACTGTTATTACCTCATCTCTCGGCTTAATGGCTCTGCTGCCAAGCCGCGGAGATGTGAGAGTACTAAACGCAACTAGATTTGCGGATGAACCAGAATTGACGGTCAATGCATATTTTACACCGACATAATCAGCTAGCTTGGTTTCAAACTCTTTATTAAATCGGCCGGTCGTCAACCATCCGTCCAGCGATGCATCAACCATATTGATTAGCTCTTCCGCACCCAAAAGCTTCCCAGAAGGTGGAACCAGGTCTTGACCTGGAAAGAAACCTTTTTTTCTATACTCTAACGCGGCATATCGTGTAACTAAATGAAGAATCCGGTCTCGTAGTACTTCTTTAGTGTCCAAACTCATCAATGTGCTCCATGTATTCTTCGATTTGGTTGCGCGTAAAATTCAACATATCAACGTTACAAGACCACGCTTTATACCATCTAACAGTCTGCTCAATGGCATCCTCTATCCGCCAGAAAGGCATCCAGCCCAAGGCTGCTCTGGCCTTAGAGATATCCAACTGTAAACGATCAGTCTCCTTGAATTCATCAACAACTTCGGAAAAGACCCACGAAGTCTCAGGTAATGTTCTACCAAGATATTCCACCACCCAAGATACCGAGCGCGCGTCAGACTCGAGAGGACCAAAATTCCACTCGCCCGAGTACGTCTGAGCATCGGAGAACAACTGCTGAGCGAGAAGTAAATAACCAGACAAGGGTACAAGAACATGTTGCCACGGACGTGTAGCCCGAGGGTTACGAATATTCACTCGATTACCGCTTAGAGAGCTTCGAATAAGATCCGGGATCAGTCGCTCACTAGCCCAATCACCACCACCGATAACATTTCCAGCCCTAGCTGTACCCAAACCAATGTTATCTTCGAAAAAACTGCGGCCATAGCAGGATGTAATTAACTCCGCGCAGCTTTTCGATGAGCTGTAGGGGTCAAGACCGCCCAGTTGGTCGATCTCGCGATATCCCCAGTGCCAATCCTTATTGGCATAAACTTTGTCAGTAGTTATGTTAACGACCACACGCACTGTGCCGGCATTCCTGACTGCCTCAAGAAGATTCGCAGTACCCATAATATTGACCGAGAAAGTTTTTAGAGGATCCCTATATGAATCTCGCACCAATGGCTGCGCCGCCAAGTGGATAACGATATCTGGACTGAATTCAACGACGGACCTCTGAAGTTTCTGTAAATCACGAACATCATCGAAATCACTCTGAACCAAAGAATCCACTCGAGCCACTTTAAACAGATTCGGGTTAGTAGGCGGATCAAGCGAATATCCCTTCACAGTCGCACCCAATTTATCCAGCCAGATTGACAGCCAAGAGCCCTTGAAGCCGGAGTGCCCCGTAATGAATACCCTTTTCCCCCGCCAGAAATCTGTATCAATCAATTTGTTTACCAAACCTTCCAAGGAGCTACGCCTTGAGCCCACAAATCTTCTAGATGATTTTTGTCTCGCAAAGTATCCATGGCATACCAGAATCCGTTATGTTCATAATTCATGAGATCACCCAAATTTGCTAACTGCATCAACGGGGCGTGCTCCCAAACTATAGAATCATCACTAGGTAAATAGTCGAAAATCTGAGGTGACAAAACAAAGAAACCTGCATTTATACGAGCACCGTCACCTTGCGGCTTTTCTCTGAATGAAACAACGCGACCTGACTTATCTGTATCTAAATGCCCAAACCTCCCGGGCGGAAGAACAGACGTTAGCGTAGCAAGCTTGCCATGACGATGATGAAAATTTATCAAAGAATTTATGTTCACGTCTGCTAAGCCATCACCGTAAGTCATGCAAAACACATCATCCTGCAGATAAGATTTCACACGAGATAGACGGCCACCAGTCATCGTATCTAGACCTGTATCAACCAGTGTTACGACCCAAGGTTCAGCTTCCCTCCGGTGGACCTCCATGTGATTCCTCACCAAATCAAAAGTCACATCTGACCGATGCAGACAATAATTCGCGAAATACTCCTTTATTATAAAGCCTTTGTAGCCACAGCAAATTATGAACTCATTGATCCCGTAATGAGAATACAGCTTCATAATGTGCCAAAGTATAGGCATCCCACCAATCTCTACCATCGGCTTTGGGCGATTCTGGCTTTCTTCACTGATCCTTGTGCCCAAACCACCAGCTAACAAAACTAATTTCATAAAATTAATACCATCAGTCCCAAGGGGATATAAATCGCACCAGCGTTATATGACGCTGACGTTCACTGGTCGGACAAAAAACGACGCAAGCCAGTAGGCACAAACAGTTAAGCCAAAACCAAAAGAATAATAACTGTAGTACTCGATAAAAGTAAGATCGAAACTTAATCCGAGCAAAAACATAGTAAATAGAATCAAAGAAAACGCGGTATTAACAAATTCTCTACAATTAACCCTCATAAAACTTTTGGCAATCATAAACGCCGAATAAAAAAGTTGTACCAATACACCCAACGTAATTGCCAATACCGCATGCTCGGGTGGCACACCCCCAAACAATAAAAAGACTGTAATTTCTTGAAAAACAACCACGAAGCCGATCAAAACAAACGCGCTCATCAATAATACGCTGAAAAGTCTTTTATAATGCCCTAAAAAAATCTTAAAGCTAACGTTGCGAAGCGCAATTGCCTCCTTAACTCTAGCTGTGATAAATATCTCGGTGAGAAGATTCAAAGAGGTTCCTATAGTCCTTGTTGCTACGTACAAACCAGCGGCTAAAGGGCCATAGAGACTTGATATAAGGTACATTGGTCCCATAAAACATAACCACTCTAAAGCTCCTTGAGTAACTAGATACCAGTTTTTTGATAGCTTGAAAAACGAGTAAAAACTACTTGGGAACCTCCTAATTTCAGACAAGCCAGGAAACCACTTTTTTCTAAAAAGATAAACGATACCGACTAGTGAGCCTAAAGTTAACGAGACAAGAATCATTTCAACTTCTGAAACTAAGCCTAGGTGGTAAGAAATAAAAAATAAAAGCGGCCTAGACCAAACACAAAATACTGTAACAATCAGAGCATCGCGACCACTTTCTGATCCACCAACCAAATAAATCATCTTTCTTGTAAAAGCCGGCAAATGGAAGGTCGCAATGAAAATGAACACCCAGCCAAGGGTAAAAAAGGAAAAATCTTCAGCAAAAAGACTAATAAATATTGTTGAAGCAATACCCGAGAGGACTAAAGAACCGACGCCATAAAATAGAAAAAGTTCCTTGGGGCTGAATTGTTTTTGATTTACCGAGGACACCACAGCACCCTGCACAACAATCGCGTTAAGAAAAGTCTCTACGAGAATCGCAAAATACCAAACCTCAGAAAAACCGCCTAGCAATTCGAGACCGCCAAGGCGCATGATAAGGAACACTTGGGTGAAACCTGCCAGCGAAAAGCTAGCTTGATCTACAAACGCAATGGTATCTTTAGACTTGAAGATTAAGGTGATTAGCCTTCCCTTGACCACGAACCTACCAATTCCGACTCGACAGAAAAATCTTTGCTTGAACTTGGAATTTATAAAACGAATGATACACAGCAACCACAAAACCTTTCGGCGAGAACAAAACGGTAGGAAGAAAATAGAGCATTGTTAACAAAGGGATGAAACACAATTTGAAAACAGATCCCCTTTCGCCGTTCGCTATCCTTTCCTCAGCTTCGCGATCGGAGTAAAACGTGTGTTTTATTTCGAAATTGGTAAGCGTACCGTCACGGTAGTGTAGCAAAGAAAGGTGTTCATATGGAGGCAACCAGACCACATTTTTTAGCTTCCGAGGATCAACCTTATACTCCTGATGGATCCTACCCAAATCCATCCTCCAATCACCCGCCTTGAACACTCGAACGTTATTTTTGTTTATATAGGACGATGCGAAATAAAACAGACGGCGGCGGTGCGTTGGTACCCCGAACGTAAAACTTTGCCGATACATATTGATCCCGATCAGCGATGGATCCGAATTAACTAAATTGATCAGATATCTACCCAACGTTTCAGTGAGCACTTCGCTACAAGTGATGGGAAAAATCCAAGGGTCTGGTTCTAGTCTCATTATTGAACTTAGCGCCTCGTCAAACCTACCGTGCAAATCAAAAGGGGTCGCTTGACTCCGGATCATCTTCACTTCAGTACATTTAGAAGCCTTAGCAAGAGTAGCATCAGAGCTTCCCGCATCCACCACCGTTATTGAGGCTGCAAAGGGCGCGATCGACAAAAGAACTCTTTCGATCCGCGACTCTTCATTTAAAGCATTTACAATGAAATGTATTTTTTTTATCCGATTAATCATATTTTTTTCATCTGTACGATATCCAGCGGATTGGTTTTACAAACAACTGTAAACCAACATCTCATAGTCAGACGAAACATTTGCCCATGTTCGTGGCGGCTGTTGCGCAGGAACACACGCACACAATTTAAGAAGCTCATTAGCCCAAACCTCGTCTGCCTCCTCGATGTTTAACGCGAGACAACCCTGATGTTGCAGGTCTAAAGCGCCGCAGTTCGTACTAACAAGAGCCCTGCATCCGTTGGCGAGGGATTCCGCGATAACCATACCAAAAGGCTCCTCTTTCGCCGGATGTAATAGAAGATCGTAACTCCCATACGGAACTTCAGCCACCCAGCCTTTAATCGAGAGAAAGTCTGAGCGACCCCACTTTTTAGGCAAGACGTCTCTGGCTACACCATATATATCAAGAGTAACATCAAACCCTTCTCGCCTAAGGTGCGCGACTATATCCACCGCCTTACTCAGTCCCTTACGTTTCCACTCTTTGCCCGCGAAAAGAATATGTAACGGAAACTGACAGGGCTGAAAGAGCTGACTATCACCTCGATTGGTGCCCGGGGCTATTGTCACTAATTTTTCTTCTAACCTTGGGTATTTTTGAGCCAACATCGCAGCTATCCGAGAGCTTACCGGGACAACCGATGCTACTCGTCTACCCAACACCTCAGCTTCCTCCAACTGATCCCAGACCTTAATACGTCTTGATCGGAACTGATACCACTTAGAAGGATTCTTCATCGGGGGGCCATGAAAGGTTGTAACCTGGTGCCATGCAGTTCGCTCATGACTATGTACGAGACGTCTCGTTTCTGAAGAATAACTCTCAAAAAATTGGTCAACTGCAGTCCGGAAGTCCAACATCGCTCGCCATCTATGTTTAGAGTGCGACGGACCCAGGGGAATTACCGAGACGTTAGCTGCAATCGAATCTGTTTCAACGTTTTCGCAAAGGACGCTAACTTTATGACCTCGCCTCGCCAGCTCTTCAGACAAGTTATATGCGTAGGACTCCATTCCGCCTACCGCCCCGAAACGGCGGACAATTTGAATGATTCCATTATCAATCAAGCGCACGATAATGCTTCTTGCTCAACTCGAGATTAAACCGATCCTCTATCCAGAAGCGAATTCGATTTCTTCTGTCACGATTAGTTAAGCTATATTTAACGTCACTAGTAAATTCAGACTCGGCATGCTTCAACAACCAATCCTTTACGACTGCAGGGTGAGAACCATTAAATGGCCGAAGCTCCGCAGTATCTAAACTCCCGTAACTCCCGAACTCTGCATGCGTTTGCCCCCAGTACTTTCCCACCTGCTTCAATTTTAGGTCCGTATACTTAGATAAACGGCAATGACCGTAATGATAAACTGTACCTCCAGCGCTTTTGGCCGCAGGATATCTTCCCGACTTATTCTTATCTAAAACAACAAAAAATAACCCGTCAGGTGATATGCAACGTATAGAGTTTCTTATAATTCTGGGCGCCTTACGGTATCCAGCTATTCCTACCTGACTAGGGACCCCGTAAAAGTGTAAAAACTCAAAATAAAGAGCTTCGACATCTGGATCGCCTAGATTACGCTCCATCGAATTATAAATGTTTTGAAGATCTCCCTCGTGGAGCACCTCATCTCCTTCTAGGTAGAACGCCCAATCACCTGAGCAGTTGTAATGAGCAATCATTTTCTGTTGACCGTAGACAAAGCCTCTATCGCCCATATTTTCATTCCATTGGGTTTCAATTATTTTAATTTTCTTGTCTCCCAATGCTTTTATTTTTTCAAGTGTGCCGTCCTCGCTTTGTCCGACGGCTACCACGTATTCATCGACTAAAGGCAACAAAGATCTAATACTTTCTATAAATGGGTATCCATTCATCACAGCATTACGAAGAAAAGTAAACCCTGAAACTTTCATAAATTAGACAACCGACTCTCAGTGGCATAAGCCCGCGATGGGTCTTTCAGCAGTGCGCTAAACCTCGCGTCATTCAACGACAACAAACTCCTACATTCCCTAGGGTGATACATATGAATAACTGTTGCTGCAAAACGAGCACTCCGCACTTCCTGACCGACTCGTAGAAGCCGGACAACAAAGTCACTGTCTTCTCGCCCCCAGCCTACGTAGGATTCGTCGAAACCGAAGACCTTGAGAGCAGCTTTTTTAAACAATGACACATTACAAGTTCTAACCTGAGACCATTTACGCGGAGTGACATCGCGTAACACACCCAAAGGAAGTCGCCACAGTTTAAATGATTTAACAGCTGAAATACTCTTTCCGACTTGCCTTCCGGAATCAATGAGAAGCCTCCCCCCGGAAACAATCTTTGATTCCCGCGCCAACTCTACGTGAGACTGAACAAAACTACGTGGTAAGACACAATCACCATCTATAAAAATCAGATAATCGAACCTAGACTTTAATATCGCAAGATTTCGAACGGCGGCAGCACGAAACCCTGAATTTTTTTGCCAAACATAAACAATTGGCAATTTTGTACCCCAGCGGCTAATCAGATCACGAGTTGTTGGTTGCGAACCATCATCAGCAATTATAACCTCGCTCGGCCATAGATTTTGAACTAGAACACTTTGCAAAACACTTTCAAGCATTTCGCAGGAATCAAAGGTTGTAATGATGAGAGCGACCTTTATTTTCATAACATCAGTTGCTCACCTAAGCTTCAGAGCCCCGCGATTTCCCTAAAATCAAGCGCTGAAAAGTATCTAATCGCCTAGGGTGTATAGTAACCCAACAATATAAACCAAACGCCAAAATCGAATAAATAACCGCGTACTCGGGGCCAGCGAAACGTGCCAGAAGAACACCTGCGAAAGACAGAGATCCACTAAAAATTAAGATACCGACAACCACCCAGCCCGGGGAGTTTCCGGAGTCAATTAAAAGGTGGTGCAAATGATTCCTATCTCCAGAAAAAATACTCTGATTTTTGCGGATGCGGCGCATAACTGTCGTGAAAAAATCAAAAAGAGGAAACGCCACAGAGCACAGAGCGGACACAGGATGGATAACCCTACCAGGACTGTAAGACAGGTCGATAATCAACCAACCCAACAAAAAGCCAATAACTGTAGACCCGGAATCTCCTAAAAAGATTTTCTTAACGTGAATCATAGAAGTATTGATCAAAAGTAGAGAAACCAGAGCACCAAGCACTAACACGTACCAATCTAAAAACGGTACGCTACGAGTAAGACCTTGAGCCATCATCAACGATATAATGGAGATCATGGCCTGCCCAATAGCTAACCCATCTACTCCATCGATCATATTATAGGCGTTGACAAATCCAACAACGAAAATCACGGCTAGTGGAAGAGCGAAGTATCCAGTCGAAAAAGATGACTCCCACAGTGGACCAAGTTTATCCAATTCGATTCCAGCATAGACAAACGCGCCCGCAGTAAAAGCGACCTGCATAAGTAATCTGAACAAAACTGGAAGACCTATACGATCGTCTATGAGACCGAGAACGAATATCGCCGCCAAAAATACGCTAATGAGTTCCAGTTGTGCCGGGACTCTTACAAATACTAACGACAACCCCAAGACTAAGAAAAAAACCACTCCACCAACAAGCGGTACAGAACCAGTATGTCGCTTTCGACCCCCCGCATAATCTAAGAGACCAATTTGTTTCGCAATCGGCACGAACACATGGCTTGCCATCAATACTATTAAGATTCCGACACCAAAAACCAAAAAATAATCCATATTTATGCCTGCTTGAAAAGGCGATTGGCATTAACGCAAAGCATAGACATGACAACACGGATATAGAGCATCCACACCATTAACGAACGATTGACCTAAAATACTCAATGGTCCGGTCAAGCCCCTCTGGTAAACCTACTGATGGAAACCACCCAAGCAAATTTTTGGCCGCTGATATGTCAGGCTTCCTCTGCTTTGGGTCATCTGCTGGCAAATCTTTGAAAATCAATCTCGAGCTGGAGCCTGTTTTTTCGATGACGAGTTCAGCTAATTCAATCATCGAAATTTCAATGGGGTTACCAAAGTTCAGCGGGGTTGAGGGCGTGAAATCGGTCTGCATTAAACCAAGGAAACCATCGATTAAATCATCGACGAAGCAAAAAGAACGCGTTTGCACACCCTCCCCATAAACTGTTATCGGCTCTTGTAACAATGCTTGAACAATAAAGTTGCTAACCACGCGCCCATCAGAAGGATGCATCTTCGGCCCATATGTATTGAAAATCCGAGCCACTCGAATGTCCACTTGATGCTGCCTGTGGTAATCAAAAAATAGCGTTTCCGCACAACGCTTTCCTTCGTCATAACAGGACCGAATCCCGATAGGGTTTACATTCCCCCAATATGATTCTGGTTGAGGATGCACAGAAGGGTCGCCATAGACCTCCGATGTAGAGGCTTGGAGCACCCTCGCACCCGTACGCTTTGCCAAACCCAAAACATTAATAGCTCCATGCACACTCGTTTTCAGGGTCTGAACAGGATCATATTGGTAATGTATCGGACTAGCCGGACATGCCAAATTATAAATCTCATCAACTTCAAGATATATCGGCAGCGTAATGTCGTGCCTAATGAACTCAAAGTTCAACTCACCGAGTAAGTGCTCAATATTTCGTTTAGAACCGGTAAATAGATTGTCCAAACAAATGACATCGTGACCCCGCTTTACCAACACATCACACAGGTGAGAGCCGAGAAACCCGGCACCACCGGTGACCAATATTTTCTTTTGGCTAATCATTACCTAACCATAACCATAACCTTAATTTATTTCCAATCCTTGCGATAACTCGCGGAAATAGCTGCCGTCGGATGCGGTTGAACTCATATTTCAAACGCAAAAACAATCTACTACGCTTGGCCCTACTTTTATCCAGCGCAGTCTTGAATTTCCCTGTTATTGAGCCCTGTGTGGCCAACGGTTCGGACACCCAATAATGCCGGATACCCAGTTGTCGATCCATTTTTTTTAATTGATGGTCAGCTTGACAATTTATCTCGTGTTCTTGCATCCATTCTTCGCGAAGAATACAACCACGCTTATCTATCAAATAAGCTTCAGCTGTCGTTATAGGATGTTGGACTAGCTTAAATGATTCGCTCGAAGCCACTTCAGAAGTTATTCGGTTATCAGCCCCACCCAAAAATATTAACCATCCCGGAGGCAAGTCGCGAGCCATCGTTAAAACATCTTTCAATCGCTCAAAAAATCTATCAAAAAGAACAACATCATCTTCTAAAACCAAGACGCATTCTGAGTTCCCTACAGTAGTTTTACGAACTGCCTCCAAATGTTTTAAGACGTTAGAAACGCTCTCAGGTGTCAAGGTTTTTGAAACCTTCCGACCACCCATATCTCCAAGACAGTCTGCATCGTACTCGAAAACGTACTCGAAATCGAAACCAAAAGCCTGAGACTGGCATTCCATGTGCGCATGACGATCCGTGAAGGTTTTTACCGAAATCACGTATTTGGGCAAAGAAACAACATCCAATATGAGAAATCTTCTCGAACAACAAAAATCGCTTAACTATGCCATACTTTGTCAATGAGAGTCGAACATACGATCGTTTGCTACGGAGACAACCTTGGTTACCATCACGGTGCGAAGTACCAAATATTAAGAGCTTATGACAATTGGTATTCTAAAAAAGATGCGAGCATTTGCGTCGTAACCGACAAGCCGGAGTTCTTTGAGAGCTACCCTTGCAGACTGCTTGAGCTCGACCCAGAGAAACTGCATCAATGGTCCCTGGGCGGAACACAACATTTCGGTATTAAACTACAAGGAATTTTATGGGCTCTAAGAACCAGCCCAGCCAAATGCGTGTTAGCACTGGATACAGACATGTATTGGATCAAAGATCCTTCAAGGGTTGCTGACAAAGTAACTGATTCATCCATCGCGATGTACCGCAATGAGGGTCACGTATATAAAACCAACAATCTGAGCATTAAGCGTTTCGAGGAAGGTCTCAAAGATAAAAGTTTCGATACCAGTTGCGGTCAGTACTCTTTGTCTCATCACTCACAAATGTGGGCTTCAAACATTTTAGGCCTGAATCAATCGCATAGTGAATTACTAGAGTATTCTTTCGAGCTATTTTCAACTCTCGAGCCACATGTCGAGGCCCACACAGTAGAACAATATTCCATTGCCGAAGCAGCTCGGATTTTACATTTTGAAAAATATCAAGCTCACAGATATTTAAGCAATTGGTCGAGTACTGGCCGTAAGAATTACGTCACTCCAGTCTTAGATGAATTCTTTCATCGATATGGCGAGAACAACTTCAATGAGCATCTTCTCAATTGGAGGAGCATAAAAATCAAAAGACCGATAATCAAATTTATTAACCAAAAACTAAACAAAACCCTCAGGCGTACATAAAAGCTCACGATATGTTTTTCCCATATACCAGCCCTCAATTTTCAGCGAACAAAGCAGTTCTGCATCACACCAAAGAATATGATCTGCTGAATTTATTTTTTACCAATTTAGATGATGGAATCTACGTAGACGTAGGCGGTAACGTTCCAAGTAATGCAGTGTCTAAACCATTTCACGACAAAGGATGGGCAGGCGTGCTTGTTGAACCGATCCCAGAAAACGCTGCTCGGTTTCGGGAGACCGGATGGACAAACGTGAAAGAAGCTGCAGTAACAAGCCCTGCAAAAGCGACAGCGGGCACAACCCAATTCTTTTTAGCCGGCGGTGACAACGCACCCCACTCGTCACTAGAACAAAACCAGATCGACCCAAATAGCCTTCTTAGCGAAGAGACGATAGTCGTCAATCTAACCACACTTCAAGACATCTGTGATGAGCACCAGATTACTCATATCAACTTACTATCTATCGACACTGAAGGCACGGAATTAGATGTTCTCCAAGGACTCAATTTTGAAACAACCACGGTCGATCTGATACTTTGCGAGGACT
>Ga0209654_1001101_pt1 | contig 22642 bp, 21 predicted proteins | sample SaaInl1SG_22_DNA_FD_184646 | JGI IMG/M metagenome (GOLD analysis project Ga0209654, IMG submission 184646) | Marine microbial communities from expanding oxygen minimum zones in the Saanich Inlet - ESP_161SG_22_DNA (SPAdes) (version 2) | ecosystem: Environmental > Aquatic > Marine > Intertidal... | reverse complement strand
TTCACGTGCAGAGTATGGAGGCCAATGAAAATGCTGTAATCGCCTACAGTCACAGCCATCTTGTGGATGAGAACGGCCAATTCCTGCGGGATTTTAAAGACGATTATGCCTTCATCTTTGGCGATACTGCCAAATGGGCCAAAGACTTCACAAACGATGGAAAAACCGAAGTGGCCAAACACATGGTTTTTTCCAACACCATACCCAACGCCAGCGGCATCTTAATGCGCAAAGAAGCCTTTGATAAGGTGGGAGCTCCAGCGACGCATTGGCGCCTAAACGGAGATTGGCTCTTTTACGCCAAGCTCTTGCAACAGGGAGATCTCGTCTTTCATGCGCGGCCGCGAAACAAATTCCGCTTTCATACCCAAACCCAACGCAGCCGCGCCATCAGCTCCTACGGTGCTTTTGACGAACTGTTAGAGATGTACACCATATTCGAGAAGGAGGGCTTCGCACCGCTCGAAACCATCAATGCGGCCCGTGGCCAAGTGGCGATGTGGTGGGCAGCCAATGTGTTCTCTATGGACCGCAGCGCTGAGGTCTGGCGCAACAACCGAAGATTGTACCGCATCTTTAAGCAATACAGATCTGGATTGGGCACTTACTTGTTGAAAAGCGGCATCATTAAACTCACTGGCCAATTCTTCATTGCTCTAGGCCTCAAGAAACCCGTGAAAAAATTGGCCGCTCGTCTGTTCCCTAAAACCTTCTTTGCCCACTAATGAGAATTTCTACTATCATACCTGCCTATAATGCGGAGTCCACGCTGAAGGAATGCCTAGAGAGTGTGGTAGGTCAAAGTGTTCGACCTTTTGAGGTGATTTTGGTGGACGACGGAAGTACGGACAATACTCGAAGCGTTGCTGCAAAATTTGAATCCAAGCTCACTTTAAGGATCGTAAGTCAGGCAAATTCAGGTTTGGGAAAAGCCAGGAATGCCGGGATGGCCGCCGCGACGGGCGATGCCTACGCATTTTTGGATGCGGACGATGTGTGGTTGCCAGGTAAGCTCGAGCAAGGGGTGAAAGGGCTTTTAAAGTATCCAAAGACCCAATGGTTTTACACACCAATATTGGAGTGGACACCCGAGAATGAAAATAGTAGGCATAAGAGAGCCTGCAGCCAGGTCAATTCTCTGCGGTCCTTTCTGAGCTACAACCCGATTGTTCCTTCAACGATTATCATGCGCAGTGGTTTTGACTACGCTTGGGAAAACGATAGGAAACTTCAAGAAGATGTTGGCGCTCATTTAAGAGTGCTTAGCCGCGGCGATTTTCCAAAGATGCTCCCTGAGGCGACGCTGAAGTACCGGTTGGATTTCGGTATGACTGCAGATGCGCAGGGGCACGTAAAAAAGGTGATGCGTGCAGTGGCCAAGGCTAAAGACCTCGGTCACATCAGTAAGAAGGAATTTGAGCTCTATGAGGTTCGTAAGGCCTATGAATTGGCCCGTACGTATAAGAAGCGCGGCGATACTGAGGCACAGAAGAAGTGGAAATTGGAAGCGGTAAACAAGGCGAAAACTACACGAGTACCTTTGGGGCTCTGGTTGCGATTACTTGTGAACGTCTAACCAATACGTCATTCCAACGGTCAAAAAAGAGAAGGGGTAATCGTTCAATCCTCGCGTCCAACCGACATGTGCGCGTCCAAGCTGTTCAGGTCCAAAAGTAAAGGTCTGGCTCCACTGCAGCTCCAACAGCCTAGGCCAATCTCCATCTAGAAAATAGCCGGTAAAGGTGCGTAATTGAGCACTCAGGTAAGTCTTGTCTTTATGTAACTGAAGCTTAATGTTTCCAAGGAATCCGTCGTTCTGTGGGTAATCCACCCAATGGGTCTGGTATACTTGAAATCCAGCATCAGTAGTGAGATAAGGTTCCCAATTTCCCCACGAATCGAAGCTCTTCTGGTGCGAAAAGAAAAAGGCATAACCCGGAGCGTCGGTAAATCTTGCTTGAGGAAGTGGTCCAGCGGCCGTTTTGGTGTGAAAAGTGAACCACAGACTTTGCTCATGTTTTGTCCAAAGTCGGGTACTGATATCGATCAAAACATCCCCGGCGAGCACACCTTCACCATCCTCGTCTCTAGAAATCCGCAAGTCCCGTACTTCTTCCGACATGCGATAATATTCTATGCTCTGATGCGTAATATGAATCTGTGTATGGCCTCTGTCCCAATGCAGTTCGTTGTGCAAGCTCAAGAAACTATCGTCTTCGATTAGACTCATCTGTGAGCTGCTCTTAAAATAGCTGCCCATATTGCTGCGTTGAAGCGTAGGGATAGGAATGGCATTTGGGCCGAGGTAGGCATGCGAATAGTTCATGTATTGTGTCCACGGCGTCGCTCCGTCCCAATTGTGGATCTGATTCCACCAATCCATCTGCGCATTGGCACTCAGCTGGCTAAGGAGTAAGAAAAGCAGAAGAATTCGGCGCATTATTCCAGGTCGGTATTTAGCTTCTCACGCAGGTAGAGCAGGTTCGGGTTCTTCTCCACCATGTGCTTGAATTTCTCCTCAGGGAGATACAGTTTTTTGGTCTGAACGTTTTCCGCCATCTTCACCTCAAAACGAAGGGCGAAGTTGTCCAATTTTTTACGCAGCCAAGGAACCAGGTCTTTCTGCTCGTCATTAAAGTAGCCTTGCTGGATGTTATTATCCACGGTGATTTCCAACGTGTTTTTATCCAAAATCTTAGGTACTTGTGCCTGGAGCATGCTGCGGATGGCCGTCTTAACATGCCGCTGGTTGGTATACTCTTCTAGAGCCAATTTTAATTCGTGCTCCGTATATACGTTCTGTGGACCTTCTGCAGCTGCTGGAATGTCGCTTTCACCAGATTCAGCCGCTGGCTTCGTCGGTTCGTTCTCGCTTGCCATTTCCTCCATCATCGCAGTCAGTGATAACCCGCCTTTTTTCTTGCCCGCGGTTCTGCGACGTCTACCTTCTTTCGGCAAGTCAAACGCTGCATCAAGAGAGGCTTCTGGCGGCGGTGCCACAGCTGGAGTCTCCGGAACTACAGGTTCTCCTGGCAAATTTGAATCGCTTACTGTGTTGTGTGCTGGAGCGGAAGTTGGAGCAGCAGCAGGTGCTGCTTGTGGAGTTGGAGCAGGAGCAGGTGCTGCTTGTGGAGTTGGAGCAGCAGTAGGTGCTGCTTGTGGAGTTGCATCAGGAGCATCACCTCGTTTTGGGAGTGCATCCGGCAAGTACTGATCCGTACCTTCAGCTTTAGGCGTTACGCTGGGTTGCGACTTTTTTTTTTCTTGCGAGATAAACTCGACTAGCTTCAAGAGGCCCAATTCCACTAATATTCGTGGCTGGCTCGATGCCTTGTACTGACCGTCTAACTCATTGAAGACTTTCAATCCGTGCAACAGGAATCTCGTTGAGGTCGCCGCGCTTTGTTCGAGGTAGCGCTGTTTGATCGCTGGACCAACTTCAAGGAGTTCAACCGTTCTAGGTTCTCTAGCTACCAATAGATCTCTGAAATGCTTGGCCATTCCTACGACAAATTCGTGGCCGTTAAATCCTTTCTCTAGGACTTCATTGTATAATAGGAGTAGATCAGGATAGTTCACTCCTGCTGAGAGGTCGATTGAGCGGAAGAAATAGTTGTAATCTAAGATGTCCAACACTTCTACCACTTGATTGTAGGTGAGCTCGCTGCCCGAGAAGCTAACCATTCGGTCGAACAAACTCAGGGCATCGCGAAGGGCGCCGTCGGCCTTTTCTGCAATCATGTGCAGGGCTTCCGGCTCTGCTTGTATACCTTCTTTTTCGGCTACAAATGCGAGGTGCCCCGCAATATCATCCACTGTGATGCGCTTGAAGTCAAAGATCTGACAGCGCGAGAGGATGGTTGGTATGATTTTGTGCTTCTCTGTGGTCGCCAAGATGAAGATGGCGTGTGCTGGCGGTTCTTCCAGCGTCTTCAAAAAGGCATTGAAGGCCTGCTGAGAGAGCATGTGCACCTCATCAATAATGTAGACCTTGAATTTTCCAGTTTGCGGAGCAAATCGAACTTGATCAATGAGACGGCGGATATCATCCACCGAGTTGTTTGATGCAGCATCCAATTCAAAGATATTTAATGCCAATTCTTCTTCCGTCAAATTCGCATCCCCATTGATAACTTTTGCAAGAATACGGGCACACGTGGTCTTACCTACACCTCGAGGACCGCAGAATAGTAGGGCTTGAGCCAAATGGTCATTGGCCACACTTTTAAGCAGAGTGTCCGTGATGTGACTCTGTCCCACCACAGACTCAAAGGCCTGCGGTCTGTATTTTCTAGCCGATACAATGAATTGCTCCATACCACAAATATAAGCGACCTTTGCACCTATAAAATGTCCATAGAAAAAAAGGCTGTAAACACGTTGCTAACATTAGTTGGAACAAAAGGAAAAGTCTCGTACATTTGCACTCCTTAAATTTTAAGTTCAATTAATTATGAATCAGTACGAAACCGTTTTCATTTTGAATCCCGTTTTATCTGAAGATCAGGTAAAGGAAGCGGTAGATAAGTACGTGTCATTCTTGAAAGAGAGAGGCGCGAGCATTATCAACAAAGAAAACTGGGGCCTCAAGAAGATGGCTTACCCAATCCAAAAGAAAAAAAGTGGTTTTTACCACTTTGTAGAATACACAGCTCCTGGTGAGGCAATTGCACCACTAGAGGTTGAGTTTAAGCGTGACGAGCGTATTATGCGCTTTTTGACAGTAAGAATGGATAAATACGGCATCGAATACGCTGCGAAGCGTCGTGCTAGAGTTAACGCTTAATAAGAAGAAATTATGGCAACTAGAGGAACTAGAGGAAAAGGTGACGTTCGTTACCTACAGCCTATCAACGTAGAAAGCGGCAACCAACAGAAATACTGTCGTTTTAAGAAATCCGGTATCAAATACATCGACTACAAGGATCCAGATTACTTGTTGCGTTTTGTAAACCCACAAGGAAAAATCTTGCCACGTCGTTTGACCGGTACTTCATTGAAATACCAAAGAAAATTGTCTACGGCTATCAAGCGTGCTCGTCACATTGCATTGATGCCTTACGTAGCAGATAACCTTAAATAAGACAGTACCATGGAAATCATTCTAAAGAAAGACGTAGATAACGTAGGTTTTGCTGATGACGTGGTAACTGTAAAAGACGGTTACGGTCGTAACTTCTTAATCCCACAAGGTTACGGAGTATTGGCAACTGAGAGCGCTAAGAAAGTATTGGCTGAGAACTTGCGTCAACGTGCACACAAGGAAGCTCAAGCTATCGCTGATGCAAAAGCAATTGCTGAGAAATTGGCTGGTGTTGAGCTGAAGATGACTGCTAAAGTAGGTACAGGTAACAAACTCTTCGGTGCAGTTACTAACCAAAACGTAGCAGAAGAACTAGCGAAGGCTGGTGTATCACTTGAGAAGAAGTTCATCCAAATCGTTGGTGGCTCTATCAAGGCATTAGGTCACTACACTGCTGCAGTGCGTTTGCACCGTGAAGTTGTAGTAAACTTTGAATTTGACGTTGTAGCGGAAGCTTAAACGACAAGACTATATCGCGAATGCGAAAGCCGCCCTTTTGGGCGGCTTTTTTTTATATTCAAAACTTATACTATGAAGAAAAATACCAAAGCCGTCGACGAGAAAGTAGTGCCGTACATCGCAGCAGGATTAATGATAGGCCTAGTAATAGGCGCGGTAACAGAGAATATAGGATTGTGGATATCCTTGGGTCTCGCCTTTGGTGCAGGAGTGGGGTACTCTAAGGTGGAGAAGAAATAACCTATTCGTATCGCAGTGCCTCCACAGGGTCGAGGTCGGCTGCCTTGTTTGCCGGATACCAACCCGCTGCAACCCCAACAAGCACTGAGATTACAAAAGCCACAATAATCCATATCCAAGGGATGAAGAAGAACCCACCAATCTGGTTCGCTACGACATTCCCAATGATGATACCAAACACAATGCCTGCCCAGCCGCCAATCTGCGTGATCATGACCGCTTCAGAAAGGAACTGAGAACTAATAGCTCTCTTGGTAGCGCCAATGGCCTTGCGAGTGCCAATCTCTCTCGTGCGTTCCGTAACGCTCACAAGCATGATATTCATCAATGCTATGGATGCACCTAATAGTGTGATACTTCCAATAATGAAAGCACCAGTGGTAACCATATTTAGGTTTTCAATCAAGCTTTTGGCCACGCTGTCACTACGCGTAATGCTAAAGTTGTCGCGTTCTTTAGGGACTAATTTTCTAACACTACGCATCAGTGCCATACACTGACCTTGAACAGCATCTAAGGTTTCGGCACTCGGTGCATTCACGCTCAAAGTGTAATTCGGCGAGCCGCCCGAGAAATTAGCACGGGCATAGTTCAAGGTGACCCAAGCGCCGCGGTCACCCGAGAAAAGTCCTGATGAGCCTTTTTCAGCGAGGGTGCCGATAACCAAATATGGTTTTCCTTGGATGCGAATGGTATTTCCTGCTGCCGGTTGGTCTCCAAACAAATCCTGTTTCGTTTCACTACCCAATATGGTGTAGTTGCGTCCAGAATACACGTCATCCAAAGTGAAGTTTCTCCCTTCTGCAAGGTCGAAGCCGCCGGTGTACATATAATTTTCGTCCGTAGCCGTAATAAGCGTATTTGGGTTGGTACTCACATTTTGATAGGAGAGTTTAGCGGTTCCAGAAGCAATATAGGTGAGGGATGTTTTTGCTCCAGGATAGTCCATGCGCTCCTTAAACCGCAACGCTTCGCGGTAGGTGATTTCCGGGTTTTGTCGGTAGTCCGCATTGCCTACAAAGAAGCCGCCTTGTGAATTCCGAATGGTCAATGTGTTTGCCCCCAAGGAGGTGAAGTTGCTCTCCAGGCTTTGTTTTAGAGCATCCGTGGCACTTAAAATGCCTACTAGGGCCATGATGCCAAAAGAGATAATGAGCGAGGTCAAGATGGTCCTTAGTGGGGAAGCTTTGATAGCCGACCAAGCTAAGGAAGTGGTTTCTTTGAAATTCTTTAGTCGCATAGGTTAGGTGCTTAGGGCTTAAGCCAAATTTAGCAATTACTTTTACGCTGTGGCAGTGAATCCAAAACATACATTAGGTTTTTTAGCAGGCGGTTACAGAAATGTGGCAGCGTTAAAGGGGATAGAACTTCCCGATCTTACTGAGCGACCATCTTACGATAGTATGCTTATTGGTTGGGATGCGGCCGATTGGAACAGCATTTACCCGCTCTTGCAACAAGGCAAGATGCCTGCCTTAGCAGGATTTTTAAGTGCTGGAGTTCATGCAAATCTAGCTACTCTTGATCCGCCAATATCCCCAATGCTTTGGACTTCGATAGCCACATCTTCGTGGCCGTCGGCGCACGGAATTCATGGATTTACAGAAATGTACGAGGGTGCTATTCGCGCTGTTCGAGGCTCGTCCATCCAAATGCCTACCTATTTTGACTATCTCGAAAAGCAAGGAATTCCCGCTACAAGCGTAGCGTGGTGGCCGTCGCATCCAGCTAAAGAAAGTTCATTGGGCGCAATACGCGTTTCAAACCTAGCCGTGAGTGAGGATTTGCGGTGGTTACAGGACGGGGTGGTTCCAAAAGAGCATTACAGGCTATTGTCTTCGCTATTGTTGCAGCCTGAAGAAATTCCTGCGGCAGCTATTGCTCAATTCTTTCCCGATATGGAATTGGACAGTAAAGATGATGTGGTACGCAGTGTGCTGAAGATTACTACGCATGCTTTGAACGTTCAACTTTTGGCTACGTTCGCGCTGGATTACGGTGCAGGAGGTCATGCAAGCATATACTTTGATGCCCTTGATCATTACAAGCACCTTGGGATGAAGTACGCACCGCCTCAGCTGGTTGGGGTAAGTGATGAAGATTTTACGAGGTATCAGCACATTGTGGAAAGTGCCTATCGTTTGCACGATTTGTGTTTGAGTGTACTTATGGGCCAATTGGAGCACAATGGCACCGCGTTGCTCATTAGCGACCACGGCTTTGTTTCTGGTAAGGACAGAAGTGTTGCCTTGCCGGAGCATGCTGGAGCGCCAGCACTGGAACATAACTTCCATGGTGTGTTCGCGGCCAAAGGCCCGCTCTTTACCGATGAATTAAATTGGAAAGGGTTGAACCTATTAGATATCGCACCTATTGTTTTGGCTGCGCATGGATTAAAAGCGCCTAAGACCATGGAGGGCAGGGTGCCTGTGCCGTTCACCGGAAAGCAAGTGCCCTCATTAAAAATAGGAGAGGCGCGAGTTAGTGAAGAAACTTTCTCTGCCGACGAGCAATTGTTACAATCCTTGGTGGACTTGGGGTATTTGGATGAGAACCAACTGGTCAATGAAGAGGGAAGGTTGCAAGAGAACCGATATTACTTGGCGCGAAGTCTTCGTGCTGAGAAGCGCTTGTCAGAGGCTTGGCGAGTCATAGAACCACTCACGGATCGAGCCGAAGTGCCCGAGCGATATCTTCAGTTAGCCGCGTCTGTATTGGCCGATTCCGGCAACTATGATGCCTTAGAAGAGGTCGTCAATAAAGCAGATGCGCCAGAGAATCTGATCTGGTCGTATTATCAGGCCTTACTCACCTTGAAGGCCAAAGGCACGGTAGAAGTTCCTACAGGGCTGAGCAGTGCCTCGCACGAGAGTGTTGTGGTTTTGTGGGGCCAATTGCTCCTGAAGGCTGGGAATTTAGAAGAATTGACTGAGCTCTTGGATAATGAAGAGCATCAGGGGGTAGATGTTTGGAACCTTCGTGCGCGCACTTTCTTGTTATTGCAAAGGTGGGACGATGCATTAGATGCGGCTTTGGAAAGTTTGAATCTGTTGTTCTATCAACCGGCCTTGCACGGTCTCGCAGCACTTTGTTTTGCCAAACTGGGCATGATGGAGGAAGCCGGTACGGCGAAGGCGCTGCAGATGAAGCTGCTAGAGGTTGAAGAGAAGGAGCCTTTATTTATTGTCACTGGCCCCCCGCGTAGCGGAACATCTTTGGCGATGCAATTGCTTGAGGCTTGTGGGGTTGCTGCCGTTTCGGATGGCGTACGCAGTGAAGACAAGCACAATGCCAAGGGGTATTTTGAACACGAAAAAGTACGCCAGTGGGAGCTAGATGCGGGGTGGCTGGACCAGCAGCGCGGCAAAGCCATCAAGATTGTTGAGCCGCTGTTGCGCCAAGCGCCATTGCCCAAAGGGCGAAAGGTGGTGGTTCGCATGCACCGTGATCTCGATGCCGTCCTTCAAAGTCAGCGGAGAATGAAAGGGAATGATCAAGTGCCGTTGGGCTGGCGAGAAAAAGTGAATTGGTCTGAGGAGTTTGAGAAGACTACGTTGGTGTTGGAATTGGATCCGTATATTGAAATTATTGATTTGTCCTTTGAGTCCTTGCTTCAAGCTGCGGAATCAAAAGAGATTTCGAGCACGCTTGACTTTTCGCTCAAAGCACTCAGTTCCGCGGTGAATAAGAAGGTTGATATCTCATTGTTAAAGACTGTTATTTCACCACAGCTCAGGCGCTTTTAAGCTATATTTGCCGACATGAACAACAAATCCAAGAAAATTTCTTCGTACTTAGGTGCTGCAGCAGCAGTCCTTGGAGCGAATTCTGCACAAGCACAATTGCTGTACACAGATATCGACGACACGACTGTTGTGGATGGCATTTTTGAATTGGATTTAGACGGCGATACCATCGTTGACTTTACCATTGAGCACGTATTAAATGGTGGCCAATTAGGCAATGTGAATTCCATCCTTCTGCGCCCTGGCGACAGTATTGAAGGAAACCTTGCCTTGGGCGCTGCAGCGAATAGCTTCAACTATGTAGCTAACGCGGTTCCTGGAACTGTATTGAACCCGAGCGCTGGATTCTCTGGCATCAACAACTCATTGAAAGTAGGGTACATGGCGTTCTTGGTGGACGGTGTTGCTTATCCGAACTCTAACTGGGCAGGGCCGGTAACAGACGGTTATCTAGGATTGCGCATTTTGAAAAACGACAGTGCATGTTTTGGATGGCTGCGTATGGATGTGGCTGATAGTGCGAAGAGCTTCACCATTAAGGATTGGAGTTTTAATCCAGAAAAGGACACTTCCTTTACCGTTGCTTTTGAACTTCTTGATGTGATGGACCGCGTGTTGCGCAATCTTCGTGTTGCTCAGGACGGTCATACTATGGATGTAAGTACAGATTCACCCATTGGTTTACGCATCTTCGATATGCAAGGCAAGGAGCTGTACAATGCTGATCCTAAGGCTTCTCACCACCTAAGTACGTTGGGATGGAGTACTGGCATCCACGTATTGCGCGTTGAAGGCGAAAATTGGCACCACAATTTAAAAGTGCTAATTCCTTAATTCGGAATTAAAGCCTCTTTATTTTTCCGATTTCTCATTTCTAAGTGTCTCTTTTTGAGATTCTTTCGGGAATAGTTTGTAGCTATTACATCTTAGCTAAAACTCATGCTGAACGAGTCTATTTATGTAGTAAATTCGTGCCACTAACGCGAAAAACCACTCTGATATGACATTTGATATCGACATGATTCGCAAAGTGTATGAGCGCTATCCTGAGCGCATTGCTGCTGCTCGTGAAGCAGTGGGTAAGCCACTTACACTTTCTGAGAAAATTTTATACGCTCACCTTTGGGACGGAGCAGCAAACCAGGCTTTTGACCGTGGTGCTAGCTATGTAGATTTCGCCCCTGACCGTGTAGCAATGCAAGATGCAACTGCCCAGATGGCTTTGTTGCAATTCATGCAAGCAGGTAAAGACAAAGTAGCGGTTCCTTCTACGGCTCACGCGGATCACTTGATCCAAGCGAGAATAGGTGCAGACAAAGATTTGCAAGACGGAATTAACAAGAATAACGAGGTATTCAATTTCCTTTCTTCAGTATGTAACAAATACGGCATCGGTTTCTGGAAACCAGGTGCAGGTATTATCCACCAGGTAGTTCTTGAGAACTATGCCTTCCCAGGCGGTATGATGATCGGTACCGATTCTCACACAGTAAACGCTGGGGGACTTGGTATGGTCGCTATCGGTGTTGGTGGTGCAGATGCTGTAGATGTAATGGCGGGTATGCCTTGGGAGCTTAAATTCCCGAAACTTATTGGTGTGAAGCTAACCGGTCGTTTGAACGGATGGACTGCGCCTAAGGATGTTATCTTGAAGGTAGCAGGTATCCTTACAGTTAAAGGTGGTACAGGTGCTATCGTTGAGTACTTCGGCGAGGGTGCAGAGAGCTTGAGCGCTACAGGTAAAGGAACCATCTGTAACATGGGTGCAGAGATTGGTGCAACGACATCAACATTTGGTTACGACGACAGCATGCGTCGCTATTTAGCAGCTACTGGTCGTCAGGATGTTGTAGATGCTGCTGATGCAGTAGCTGAGCACTTGACGGGTGATGCTGAGGTGTATGCAAACCCTGAGCAGTACTTCGACCAAGTCATTGAAATCAACCTAGACGAATTAACGCCGCATTTGAACGGACCGTTTACTCCAGACCTCGCTACACCAGTTGCTGAGATGAAGGAGAAAGCGGCAGCAAACGATTGGCCAACGGATATTGAGTGGGCATTGATCGGTTCGTGTACCAACTCTTCGTACGAAGATTTGACGCGTGCGGCTTCTATCGTTGCTGATGCAGTAGAGAAAGGCATTGCTCCAAAGGCGATCTTGGGTATCAACCCTGGTTCTGAGCAAGTGCGCTATACTGCGGAGCGTGACGGTTTGATGGATACGTTCAACAAGCTAGAAGGAACGAGAATCTTTACCAACGCTTGTGGTCCATGTATCGGACAGTGGGCGCGTGAAGGAGCTGAGAAGCAAGAGAAAAACTCTATCGTTCACTCGTTCAACAGAAACTTCGCGAAGCGTGCCGACGGTAACCCGAATACACATGCTTTCGTTACATCTCCAGAAATGGTTGCAGCTATCGCAATCTCTGGTAAACTAGATTTCAACCCGGTTACAGATACATTGACTAACGCAAATGGCGAAGAGGTGAAATTGGCAGAGCCAACAGGTCACGAATTGCCATCGGCTGGTTTTGATGTAGAGGACAACGGTTACCAAGCTCCTGCAGCTGACGGTTCAGGTGTAGAAGTAGTTGTGAGCCCAGATTCACAGCGTCTACAACTATTGAGTCCATTCGCTCCATGGGACGGTGCTAACATCAACGGCGCGAAGCTTTTGATAAAGGCCTTTGGTAAGTGTACAACGGATCACATCTCTATGGCCGGTCCATGGTTGCGTTACCGCGGTCACCTAGATAACATCTCAAACAACTGTTTGATTGGTGCTGTAAACGCTTACACTAAAGAGACCAACGCTGTGACAAACCAACTAGACGGTTCAGTGGATGAGGTGCCTAATGTAGCTCGTGCATACAAAGCGGCTGGTGTTCCTTCTATTGTTGTGGGTGATCACAACTACGGTGAGGGTTCTTCACGTGAGCACGCAGCAATGGAGCCACGTCACCTAGGCGTTCGCGCGGTGATCGTGAAGTCTTTTGCTCGTATCCACGAAACGAACTTGAAGAAGCAAGGTATGTTGGGTCTGACCTTCGACAACGAAGCAGATTACGATTTGATCCAAGTGGACGATACGTTCAACTTCACTGATCTTGAGTCGTTTGCTCCAGGTAAGCAATTGACGCTTGAGGTTGTTCACGCTGACGGTTCTACGGATACTATCATGTTGAACCACACGTACAATGCGCAACAAATTGAGTGGTTTAAGGCAGGTTCTGCATTGAACTTGATCAAAACACAGAACGCTTAATCCAAACGGATTTGATACTAAAAAGCCCGGCGCGCTAGCGCCGGGCTTTTTTATGTCCAAAAGTTTGAGCAAAAAAATCCCCCGGCGCGTAGCGCCGGGGGAGCTGTAGACCGCTCGCGATCTCTTTTATTATTTACTGTTCAACAAGTACCCAACACGTAGGGTAAAGCTGAAGGTATACGGTGTATAGTTCTGAGGTCCTGCACCACCTAGGAACCCGTAGTTAGAAGGATTCCAAGAATCTTTAGTGGTAAACCCGTAGCCTATACCAGCAGCATAATCCAAAAGGAATTGGTCCGCGAAAACCAATTGGTTACCGAAATCTATTTGTAATGAACCCGCAACGGTAGTTTCACGTGAGCTAGGATACATGAAGGTTACAGGATCTGGTGGGTGGTCGTAATCTATTTTGTCGTAGTTGTAAGTCGTCACGAACATGTTAGGCTTCACATAGGTACCTCTCATAATATGACCGAAGCGCATGCGTTGCATGTAAAAATTCGGGCTACGTTTGAACTTGTAACCCACATTGATTGCACCACCCATAGCGTTTTCGGCATCGTTCCATCCGTTTTGGTTTTCGTAACCTGCGCCGATAAAGATGAATCCGGCCTCCCAAGAAGTAGAAGGGGTAACGGCTTGTTCATAGGTCAAAAAGGTGTAGTTAGAGCTAAACCCTGCAACATCTACTTTGATCGCTCTGTCGCGTTGACCAGCATAAACTCGCTCGTCATCAATAAGTTGTTTGCTAAAGTCCATCACTCTACCGCTTTCAAAAACCACTTTTTGTAGGTAGTCTTTTTCGATGGTAAATACGACAGAGTTCACAGGGGAGCCAAATTCGCGGTACTTGATAAAATCTGGAGTGACCTCCATGATGGTCACTTCATCAATGGTTTTATCCTTGTAAATAAGCATGTCCTGTGATTTGGCAGTGAATCCAGCGCCTAGTACGAACAATGCAAGAAGAAACTTTTTCATTTTGTTTTGGTGGTTATTTGACCAAGTTAATCAATTATTGTGCCTCAACCTTTTGTATTTTGGACAGGTATGAAATTTAATAAGATTCAGCGCAGCTGGGCCATGTACGATTGGGCCAATTCCGTCTACTCACTGGTCATCAGTACAGTCTTGCTACCTATCTATTACGAGGCAGTTACTAAGGAAAACAATGCAAAAGTGTGGTTCCTTGGGTCAGAGTGGGAGAATACAGTGATCTATAATTACGTCATTGCCGCGTCATTTCTTACTGTCAGTATACTTAGTCCGTATTTGGGTGCCATGGCGGATAAAACAGGCCGTCGCAAGGTCTTCATGAACACCTTTATGATTACCGGTGGTGTAAGCACCATGCTTATGTATTTCTTTACTTCGAGTAATCCCGGTTTAGCACTTGTGCTGGCCTATTTTGCTAGTCTAGGATTCACAGGTTCCTTTGTTTTTTACAATTCATACTTACCCATTATTGCGCCAAAAGAAATGCAAGACCGTTTATCGGCACGTGGCTTCTCCTTGGGATACTTCGGGAGTGGTCTGTTACTTATTTTTTGTTTGGCTTTGGTTCAAATGCCTGAGACGTTTGGATTGGCAGGTGCGGGAATAGCCACACGGGTATCGTTTCTAATTACAGGTATATGGTGGCTTGGGTTTGGATTGCCCGCCATTGGCAGATTGCCTAAGGACCAGGTGAAGGATTATTTTGAATCGAAGCTATTTTGGTCTTCTTGGAAAGAGCTGTTGTTGGTCCTTAAAGAGTTGGGCGAACTACCGGCGCTTCGCAGGTTCTTGAGCGGCTTCTTCTGGTACTCAACGGGAATGCAAACCATTATTCTTCTAGCGGCAGTATTTGGTTCAAAAGTACTCGGGTTAGAGAGCAGCCAATTGATCATTACTATCCTTATTATTCAATTCGTAGCTATCGCAGGTGCTGCCGTTTTTGCGCGTGTGAGCGAACGCACTTCCAATACCTTCGCCATTAGCATAGGTGTCGCAATCTGGATGGTCATTTGCTTCGGAGCCTATTTTGTACAGACAGCCAATCAGTTTTACGCCGTGGGCATGGGTCTGGGGTTTGTGATGGGCGCAGTACAAAGCCTTTCGAGAAGTACCTACAGTAAGATGCTTCCGAAGACCGAAGACCACAGTACGTATTTCAGCTTTTACGATGTTATGGAAAAACTTGCCACGACAGTGGGGATGTTCTCTATTGGCATCTTAGAATGGTTGACGGGAGACTTGAGAAATAGCGCCTTGGCTTTGTCGCTATTCTTCGCTATTGGATTGGTCCAGATTCTTCGACTGCAATCCTTCTACAAGAAATCCTCCACTAAAGCGGTATAACATCTCGCCGAAGAATTCGTCCTCTTCAACACCATCAAATTTCGCTTTGAATGTAGCTCCGCCAGCCTTGGGCCACTCCGCGCTATCTTCAGTACTGCGAGTGATCAGGACGCCGCCAATGAGTTCTACACTTTGGCTTTCAGCCGATACAATCTCTCCCGAGATCACAGCAACATCGCCCGGTTTGAGGTTTTCCATGCCTACAGCCATCTCAAGTTTCTGAGAATCTAGAACTACAGTAGCTTCGCGCTCCAAGGCAGTTTCAGGCGTTCTGAAATATTCACTGAGGCCAAAAAAAACGGCCGCCAAAACGACGACCGCTATAAGTAGAAATATCTTTTTCTTCATAGGTTAAGAGCGCATCTGACCGATGTAGTTGCTCGGCGTAATGGCCTTGAGCTCGGCTTTAATGCTATCGTTTACCTCTAAGGTATCAATAAATGCGGAGATACTTTCTGCAGTAATAGCAGTATTAGTTCGGGTCAATTCCTTCAACGCCTCATATGGCTTCGGGTAGCCTTCACGACGAAGGATGTTTTGTATGGCCTCAGCCACTACAGCCCAGTTGGCTTCCAAATCTGCTGCAATTTTCGCTTCATTTACAAGCAATTTGCCCAACCCTTTGTTCATACTGGCAATCGCAATCATCAGGTGTCCATATGGCACCCCTACGTTACGCAGAACCGTAGAATCGGTAAGGTCACGTTGCAAGCGTGAGATCGGCAGTTTAGCAGCCAAGTGCTCCAACAAAGCATTTGCCAAACCTAGGTTGCCTTCTGCATTTTCAAAATCAATAGGGTTCACTTTATGTGGCATCGCAGAAGAGCCCACCTCACCTTTCTTGATTTTCTGCTTGAAGTAATCCATGCTCACGTATGTCCAAACGTCGCGGCAGAAGTCAATAAAGATGTTATTGATGCGTTTCATCGCATCGAACTGAGCAGCGAGGTTGTCGTAGTGCTCAATCTGCGTGGTAGGGTAGCTGCGTGACAGACCTAAATAGTTGGTCACGAAGTTGTCTCCCCAGGTGTGCCAATCACCCTCAGGGTAGGCCACAGTGTGCGCATTGAAATTACCTGTAGCGCCACCAAATTTGGCACTGTGTGGTACTGCTTTGAGTTGCTCTAGCTGGGCACGCAAGCGCGCCGTGAATACCTTAAATTCTTTACCTAGGGTAGTAGGTGAGGCTGGTTGGCCGTGTGTACGTGCTAACAGAGGAATATGATCCCATGCAGTTGCGCTTGCTTCGATAGCTTCGATCAGTGCTTCAAGCTGCGGGTAGATTAGCTCGTTCAACGCATCCTTGATGCTCAAAGGCACAGAGGTGTTGTTGATGTCTTGAGAGGTCAATCCGAAGTGAATGAACTCTTGGAATTGGCTCAATCCTAATCCCTCGAACTTCTCTTTTATGAAGTATTCTACTGCCTTAACGTCGTGATTAGTGACCTTTTCAATGTCCTTGATTTTCTGTGCATCTTCTGTTTGGAAGTCGCGGTAGATATCACGGAGCGATTCGAACAAGGAGCCCTCCACACCAGAAAGCTGCTCAACACCCGTTTCACATAGGGCGATGAAGTACTCGATCTCCACACGAACGCGGTATTTGATCAAGGCGAACTCTGAAAAATAATGGGTTAATTCTGACGTCTTAGAAGCATAGCGACCATCTACTGGAGTAATCGCATGTAAGGCAGTTGACATAAGTTTCTTCGTTAAAGCGCAAAATTAGCGCAGTTGTCCTCGTTTTCCTAATTCTATGACTTCGAGGTTTTCTACTTTTCCACGAGTATTGGGGTGGTTTTGAACAATTTCGAATCGGAGCATGGTACGCACCTTATGGAAGCCGTGGTGACCGAAAGCTCCGGGATTCATGTGTAGACAGTTGATTTTCGGGTCGTTCACAACCTTTAAAATGTGACTGTGTCCACAGATGAATAAATCTGGTTGCTCTTTTCGGATCGCATCTCTAGTGCGCATATTGTATTTCGGGGGATAGCCACCAATGTGTGTCATCCAGACCTTCATCCCATTTAGAAAGAACTTCTGATGTTCCGGGTAGCGCCCGCGCATGGTGTGGTCGTCGATGTTTCCGTAAACAGCAACTACTGGTTTGCCGGTGGCTTCCAAAGCATCCATGCTTTCGTGGGAGCCAATATCTCCTGCGTGCCATATCATATCGACAGATTGCGCAAATTCAAGTACGCGCTCGTCCATGTGACTGTGATTGTCAGAGAGCAATAAGATTTTTGTCCTTTTTTCCTGCACAAGCGTACCTTTGGCGTATCAACGAGCACCAAAAGTAATGAGAACACTCCTGAGATTGGCCTTTGACGGCGCCCCATTTTGCGGTTGGCAGATACAGCCAAGCGACCGCACTGCACAGGGGGATCTCGACGATGCGCTTTCTAAGCTATTGAATCAGCCCATTTCGTCGATGGGAGCTGGGCGTACAGATACAGGTGTGCATGCGAAAGAGATGTACGTACATTTTGATTGGAACCCGGAATTGGCCACAAGTGTGAAAGATTTAGACCACCTCGTACACAGATTAAACCGATTTTTAGATCCAGCTATTCGCGTTTTTGAAGCTCGCGAAGTTGCCCACGATTGGCATGCTCGCTTTGATGCTGTTTCTCGAAGCTACGAGTACTACATGTGCGATAATGGTTCGCCGTTCCACAGGCAATCCGCTTGGATGGTGGACAAGATGCCAGATGTGGATCGAATGAATGCTGCGGCAGCACTTCTGCTAAAACAAGAGGATTTTGCCAGCTTCTGTAAAAGTGGTTCTGATAACAAAACGACCCTTTGCAAAGTCACTGAGGCCAAATGGGTACAACAGGGTGACCTTTGGGTATTTTCCATTACTGCGGATCGATTCCTACGCAATATGGTACGCGCCATAGTGGGCTCGCTCTATGAGGTTGGACGTGGCAAGTGGACCGTAGCAGAGTTTGAGAATAGATTGCAGCAAAAAAATCGTGGTGCCATGGGAACTAGTGCACCCGCTCAAGGCTTATATTTATCTAACGTAACCTACAACAACCTCTAACATGTCCCAAGTCGGCGGAAAAGCATTTGATTTCAAGCTCTTTCTCAAGGTCATGGCCTATGCCAAGCCGTACAGAGCACTCTTTATTTTCTCCGTCTTCTTAACCATTGCCCTTGGCGGTTTAGGAACAGCGCGTCCCATCCTTATTAGAAGCGTGATTGATGATGCTATCTTGATGAATGATGCCCCTGAACTCATCCGTTTGATGTTGTTGCTCGTCTCTCTTCTTGTTATTGAAGCTCTGGGTCAATTTGGTTTCATGTATGCAGCCAATTGGTTGGGCCAAAGCATCATTAAGGACATTCGCATTGAACTCTATGACAAATTGCAAACCTTCCGACTAGGCTTCTATGACCGCACACCCATTGGTCAACTAGTTACACGTGTCGTTTCAGACATCGAGACCATCTCACAAATTTTCTCTCAAGGTATCCTAGTCATTTTCGGCGATCTCTTCCGAATTGTCGTCATGCTGGCTGCCATGTTCTTCTTTTTTAACCCCATCCTCGTCTTGGTGAGTTTGAGCATTATTCCCTTTTTATTTGTAGCTACTCGTTGGTTCCAGCGGGGCATTAAAGGGGCTTTCCAAAAGGTTCGTACCGAGGTAAGTAACCTCAATACCTTTGTTCAAGAGCATCTTAGTGGTATGTCCATCGTCCAAGCCTTTGGTCGTGAGCAGCAGGAATTGGACAAATTCAAAGAGATCAACGACCGCCATAGAAATGCCAACGTGGAAAGCATCTTCTATTATGCATTATTCTTCCCGATCATCGAGGTACTTAGTGCCATGTCTATAGGTTTGGCTGTGTGGTACGGCGGGATGAACGCCGCAACCGGTGGTGATGTTACAGTGGGAGAGCTCACTGCCATGATCATTTTCATAGGGATGCTGTTCCGTCCCCTTCGTCAGTTAGCCGACCGATTCAACACTTTACAAATGGGTATGGTTGCTTCCGAGCGTGTGTTGAAATTGCTGGATAGTGATCATGAGATCGAGCCTAATGGTGCACAAACCATTGAATCGCTTCAAGGTGAAATCGCTTTTAAAAACGTACACTTTAGCTACAACCCAGATGAGCCTATCCTTAAGGATGTGAGTTTTGAGGTAGCCAAGGGAGAAACGGTCGCCATCGTCGGGGCTACAGGAGCGGGAAAGAGCACCATCATTTCTGCTCTCATGGGTTTCTATCCTTACAGCGATGGTTCAATCACCATTGACGGGGTAGAGCTGAAGGATGTAAACGTGCATGCGTTGCGCGAGCAATTAGCTTTAGTGCTGCAAGACGTATTTCTGTTTTCGGATACGGTTAGAGCAAATATCGTTTTAGGAGACGAGAGCATCTCGGATGAGAAATTGCTTAATGCTGCAGAGGCCATTGGTATTTCAGAGTTCATTGCGGAACTGCCTCAAGGTTTAGACTATAATGTTCAGGAGCGCGGAGGTGTGCTCTCTGCAGGGCAACGTCAGCTGCTAGCTTTCTTACGCGCATATATCACGGATCCAAAAGTCCTCATCCTAGATGAGGCCACTTCCAGCATTGATTCGCACACAGAGGAGCTCATTCAGCGCGCACTTATTGCTTTAACGAAGGACCGCACCAGTGTCATCATTGCACACCGTTTATCAACCATTCAGCATGCAGATCGAATTATTGTCTTAGACAAAGGGCAGGTTATTGAGGTGGGCAACCATCAAGAGCTTCTAGCTAAAAAAGGCGCTTATTTCAATTTGTACGAGAAGCAATTCACCAGCGAGGTTTAGCAGAAATTTTCAGCATAAAAAAGGCCGCCCATCGGGCGGCCTTTTTTTATTTATCCGTTCATCGAAATCAAGAACTCTGCATTGTCTTTCGTCTGACGCATTCTGTCGTTCAAGAATTCCATAGCTTCGATTGGTGTCATATCGGCCAAATACTTTCTCATGATCCACATGCGTTGTAGCACATCTGGAGCAAGAAGAAGGTCTTCTTTACGCGTGCCACTTTCGATGAGGTTGATAGCCGGCCAAATGCGACGGTTCGCAATACGGCGATCCAATTGCATTTCCATGTTACCTGTTCCCTTGAATTCCTCAAAGATGACTTCGTCCATCTTGGAACCAGTGTCGATAAGCGCTGTGGCAAGAATAGTCAATGAGCCGCCGCCTTCGATGTTACGCGCAGCACCAAAGAAGCGTTTTGGCTTTTGAAGCGCATTAGCATCTACACCACCGGAAAGAATCTTCCCTGAAGCTGGGCTTACTGTGTTATATGCACGGGCAAGGCGCGTGATCGAATCAAGCATAATGATCACATCGTGACCACATTCTGTCATACGTTTTGCCTTCTCTAATACGATATTAGCCACCTTCACATGACGGTCAGCCGGTTCATCAAAGGTTGATGCGACTACCTCTGCATTTACGCTACGAGACATATCTGTAACCTCCTCCGGACGTTCGTCAATAAGAAGCACAATCATATACGCCTCAGGGTGGTTAGCCGCGATGGCATTGGCCACCTCTTTCATTAAGGTTGTCTTCCCCGTCTTCGGCTGTGCAACTAGAAGACCACGCTGTCCCTTACCGATAGGAGAGAACAGGTCGATGATTCTTGTTGAAGTTGAAGATTGACGAGAAGTGATGTCAAATTTTTCGTTCGGGAACAACGGCGTTAAGTGCTCGAATGCTACGCGATCACGCACAAATTCTGGGCTTCGGCCGTTAATACTGTTCACCTTCACCAATGGGAAGTACTTTTCACCTTCTCGTGGAGGGCGAACTTCACCACTTACAGTATCACCCGTTTTCAGACCCATACTACGGATCTGGTTTTGGCTGACGTAAATATCATCTGGAGAGTTTAGGTAGTTGTAATCCGAACTTCTCAAGAATCCATAACCGTCGGGCATAATTTCAAGAACCCCTTCGTTAGCAATAATGCCTTCAAAGTGAAATTCTTTCGGTCTGCGACGATTGTTGTTGTTGGTGTTTTTATTGCGATCGCGATCGCGGTCGTTTCTTTGACCTTTTCTATTTTGATGATCACCTCCTTGACGCTCCTTGCGGCCATCGTTGGCTTTGCGCTGCTCTGGCTTATTATCTGAAGAAGATTCTTTCTTCTCAGTATGTTCAGTCTTGGCGGCGGTCTCTTTTTTAGGCGCTGCTTTTTCAGCAGTAGCTGGTGTTTTTTCAGCGGCAGGAGTTGCTTTTTCAGCAGCAGGAGCGGCGTCAGTGATGTTCAGCTTTTGTTTAATCGCTTCTACCAACTCGCCTTTTTTCATGGTTTTGGCCTTTGGTATTTCTAGTTTACTGCCCAATTCTTTTAATTCGGGCAATTTGCGCGATTGCAAATCTTTTTCAGTCAACATGTGCTTGGGAATAACTTGTAAAAGAAACCGATAGGTAGGTTTCCTTCGATCATTGTTCTACAATAATAGTGAGTTTCGCACTATTGGGTAGAGCAAAGCCGATTTTTTTTCAACTTTGTCAAAATTTTCAAACCCATGATTCAACGCATTCAGACCCTGTATTTATTCGCCGCAGCCATTCTAAGTGCTCTCGCAGCCTTCGTGCTTCCGATGTATGTCCTTGAAGAGGCTTCATTCGCTGCCACTGCAAATGCATCTACTTTCGGAGGTTTTGGCGGGTCAATGGCCTTGTTCTCGGGTTCAATCCTTTTGTACAATAATCGCAACCTGCAGTTGCTCATTGTTCGCTTAGGTATGCTAGTGAGTCTTGTCGTTTTAGGCGCTCTAATCTGGATCATTCAAGGTGAAGGCGCCTCAGCATCTTGGGGCGTGGTGGTACCTTTCATAAATATTGTTCTAGCCTTTATGGCTTCGAAAGGTATACAGAAGGACGAGAAGAAAGTACGCTCGTTAGACCGTTTGCGCTAATTGCGAGCCGAAAGTTCATGTACTTGCTTGCCTGCCTTGCAATCCCAATACAGGTTTTGCAATCCGTTGGTGAGCCAGATGATGGGTGCTCCAATAGTGTTGTTGTAATTGAAGGCCTGGTTAAAGGTCTCCTGGCTCAATTTTACTTCCGGAGCCTTGCACTCCACAAGTATTTCTGGTTTCCCGCCAATGTTGGCAATGATGTCGCTGCGTTTGGAATTGAACCCTGTCTTTAAGCCACTTTCAATCTGAAGATGGTGAATGCTATACCCGAGTGCTATGAGGTACTGGACAGCATGTTGCCTGACCCATTCCTCAGGCGTGCACACCAACCATTTTTTACGAACTGCATCGAAAACATATTCCTGCCCTTCCTCTATCTTGAGTTGGATCTGGTCGGTCAATGCTTCAGCAAAGTGCAACGCGGTTCGGGCCACTACTTCATGTTTGTGTTAAACTTCTCTGGATACTTACCTTCTATATCTTTATAAAAGTCGGTCAATTCAGCCTTAGTTTCTTCCAGAGTCGTTGGTGAAATGACCTTGGTGATGCCGGCTACTTTGTTTTTGTAATCAACA
>Ga0209654_1001100_pt1 | contig 22645 bp, 24 predicted proteins | sample SaaInl1SG_22_DNA_FD_184646 | JGI IMG/M metagenome (GOLD analysis project Ga0209654, IMG submission 184646) | Marine microbial communities from expanding oxygen minimum zones in the Saanich Inlet - ESP_161SG_22_DNA (SPAdes) (version 2) | ecosystem: Environmental > Aquatic > Marine > Intertidal... | reverse complement strand
TCGCCTACCGCCGCCAGAAAAAACTGAGCGCCACAGACAACGAACGCAAACTTCTGCCCCTGCTTCACACTGCCGGAGCGCTCGCGCTGGCGAACATTGTGATTGCCGTGGTGTGGACGGGAACCGTCAGCTAACTACCGAGCTCGGAAAAAGTCGCTCAGGAGCGCTCCACACTCCTCAGCGAGGACTCCCCCGACGACTTCATCAACACGATGAGGCAGAGTCCGGTCCCTCACCAGATCGTGGGTGCTGCCAGCCGCACCGGCTTTCTCATCCCAGGCGCCAAACACGAGCCGCGAAATTCGCGCCTGGGTAATGGCTCCCGCACACATGACGCAGGGCTCCAGCGTGACCACGAGAGTGTGGCCGGAAAGATTGGCTGTCTCGAGGGCGTGGCCCGCCAGCCGCAACGCCACGACCTCGGCGTGGGCGGTGGGGTCGCAGTCTCGTTCCTTGGTGTTCGTCGCGCTCGAGATAATTACCCCGGCTGCATCCACCACGAGTGCCGCAACGGGAACATCTCCCGTGGTCAGAGCCTCAGACGCGTGTGCTAGCGCGAGTCTCATTAAGTCAGTGTCATCCCTCACGAGCCCACCCTATCCAGGGCGTCTGGCTCGGGTAGTGTGATGCGCATGCAGGTGCACATCGCAGACCATCCTCTGATCTCCCACAAGCTGTCGCTGCTTCGGGACGAATCCACGCCCTCTCCCGTTTTTCGCGCCCTGACCTCTGAGCTGGTCACGCTGCTTGCATATGAGGCAACGAGAAACATTCACGTGGAAGACCAGACCATCACCACCCCGGTCACAACGACGACCGGTAAAAAGTTGGCTAAGCCAAGGCCCGTTGTGGTTCCCATCCTGCGAGCAGGCCTCGGAATGCTCGAGGGTATGACGCAGCTGCTGCCCAGTGCCGAGGTGGGCTTCTTGGGAATGGTGCGTGACGAAAAAACGCTCCAGCCCAGTGTTTATGCAGAGCGTCTCCCGGAGGACCTCTCAGATCGCCAGTGCTACATCCTTGACCCGATGCTCGCCACGGGAGGATCACTGTTGCAAGCCATCACCTACGTCTTCAACAAGGGTGCCACCGAGGTCACAGCGGTGTGTCTCTTGGGAGCACCGGAGGGACTCGCTGCCATCGAGAAGGCCACCGAGGGCAAGAATCTGACGATTGTTCTGGGGGCACTCGATGAAAAACTTAATGAGCACGGATTCATCGTTCCAGGACTTGGTGACGCAGGCGATCGCCTCTACGGAACGGTCGGCTAGAGCGCCAAGACTTGACGCCCGGCGCGCACTGGCTCGATAATCAAGCCATGGATAGCTCGCTGACAATCTCGGTGCCCGCGTACCGTGGCGAGCTGTGTCCCTGTCGAATGTGTGGCTAATCCCCCTGTTCACTTTTCCCGGGCCTTCCGCCCCTCACGAATCGACAGATTATGACAACTTCTTCCTCCAGGGAACCGCGAGGCTTCGCGCTCTACGTCGGGATCAGCGAAGCTGACGCCCGTGCTGCGGGAATCAGCCTGCAGCAGCTCGTCACCGACCTCAAAAAGACAGTCAACGACCACGTGCCTCACGCGGAAACACACGCGGCAATTGCTCTGGCCCCAGAGGGTGCTGGAGGACGACACCTCGACATCGTGCGCATGGCGCTGCACGACCCCATCGCGCTGGGGAAACTCGCCCACGATAAAGCGGCGCGCGAATCTCGGGTCGTGATCGATATTTCGCGCAAACGCGTCGTCATCGACGATGAACAGGCAGCGCTGACATACAAGGAGTTCTCCCTCCTCCAGTTCTTGGTCTTGCGCGAGGGCCAAACGGTCAACCGCGATGTGATCATCGACGCCGTGTGGTCGGATGGCGACGAGGACGTTCCTGTGGCACGAACAATCGACGTCCATATCCGTCGATTGAGGTCAAAACTGGGACGATACGAAGACATCGTGAGGACCGTGCGCGGAGTGGGGTACCGATTTGATCGGCACGCGGATGTGACCATCAACTACGGTGTGGCCCAGTCTCCCGACATGATTTAGACGATCGAGGTCCTCTGAATACAAGGGCTGGACGCCGTTACCATTCTGTTATATATTCATCTCATTGTCAGTTGTGTGCTGTGACAGCTCTCGACAATGTGATTGCGTATCACTCTTGGTGCAAGGGAAATAGGGTCGGTTACTCGCCTCAGTAACCGACCCTTATCCCGTCTCGGAGCTTTTCCCAGTCTCTGCCTTTACGCTGAGGGCATGTCTTCTGGTCCCGCCATCGTCTGGCTTCGCGACGACCTCAGGCTTGCGGACAATCCGGCATTGCAGGCAGGCCTCGATATGGGCAACCCTGTCGTGATTGTGTATGTCCTCGATGACATCACCCCCGGCACTCGAACCCTGGGAAGTGCCCTGTCGTGGTGGCTCCACCATTCGCTGACGTCGCTCTCGGCCGATATTTCCGCGCTCGGCGGATCCCTCATCCTCCGCTCTGGCCGCGGAAGCGACGTCATCGACGCTCTCGTGGCAGAAACCGGTGCCACTGCCGTGTTCTGGAACCGACGCTACGGTCACGCGAAAGACGCAGACGCAGAACTCAAAGAATCCCTGCGCCACCGAGGGGTGACCTGCGAGAGCTTCGCTGGCAACCTGCTCTATGAGCCCTGGACCATCCGGACGGGCGAGGGCAACCCGTTCAAGGTCTTCACTCCATTTTGGAGAGCCTGTTTAGCCAGTGAACCGCCACGTTCACCTCTGCCTGCTCCATCGTCGATACCGGCATCCCCCTCACTTTCTAGCGAACCTCTATCCAGCTGGAACCTCCTGCCCACCGAGCCCGATTGGTCATCCGGCCTGGACGACATGTGGACTCCCGGTGAATCAGGCGCTCACACCCGGTTGGAGAACTTCGTCGAGAACACTCTGAAGAACTACCACCGTCGTGATGAGCCAGGCCCCGTCACAACATCGCGACTCAGCCCGCACCTGCGATTCGGGGAAATCAGCCCCCACCAGATCGCTCATGCTCTCGATCGGTCGTTGCCCGCCGAAGCCGAGAAGAACAAGGCAAAATTTCTCAGCGAGGTGGGGTGGCGAGAATTCTCCTACAACATCCTCTTCCACTCTCCCGATATTGCGACGCGCAACTTTCGCCCAGAATTTGACCGCTTCCCCTGGGGGCAGCCTGACCCGGCAATCCTGAAGGCATGGCAGCGAGGGAGGACCGGGGTACCCCTGGTGGACGCCGGGATGCGGGAATTGTGGAGCACCGGTTACATGCACAACCGAGTGCGCATGGTGGTGGCGTCATTCCTCATTAAGAACCTGCTCATCGACTGGCGAGTAGGGGAGCAATGGTTTTGGGACACTCTCGTCGACGCTGATGAGGCCAACAATCCAGCCAGCTGGCAGTGGGTGGCGGGCAGTGGCGCCGATGCGGCGCCCTACTTCCGAGTGTTCAACCCCCTGCTCCAGGCGGAGAAGTTTGATCCGCAACAGGAATACATCCGGCGATGGGTTCCAGAAATTGACACTGACTCCTACCCGGGAGAACCCATTGTCAATCTGAAGGAGAGTCGCGACCGCGCGTTGGCGGCATTCCAGAAACTTAAGGACGAGCGCCCATCAGAGTGACGCAGGTCGCCGCCATGGCGCTTGCGCGTGCTGCTGCCTCCACGATGCTGTGTCCAGCTATCAGCCCGGCGAGCAATCCTGCATTGAAGGAATCCCCAGCCCCAGTGGGGTCCACGACCATCTCGACGTGGATGGGCGGGACATGGTGGTGTTCCCCGGCGTAGATCAGCGACGAGCCCTGGCCTCCCTGGGTGGCCACCACAGCGGGAAAAAGATGATGCAGTGTGACCAGGGCGTCCTCGAGGGTGTCCTTGCCCGAGAGCACCAGTGCCTCCTCTTCGTTACAGCGAAGAATGTCGATGCCGGCGATAATCTCGAGAAACCGACCCACACCGAAATCGCTCAAGAACCCCACCGAGGACGCATCCACCATGAGGGAGGCTCCCTTGGACTGTGCTCGGCGGAGAAACTGCGACACCGACGCCGGGTCACGGTGATGAAAAATGCTGTAGCCGGTGAGATGAACCCAGTCGACCTCCTCGAGCAGGTCATCCCTTATCGCTGCGAGGTTGAGCGCAACGTTTGCTCCACGATCACTGAGCATCGTTCTCGACTCACCCTCGGCAATGATGACAATGGTGCCCGTCGGTTCTGACGCGTCTTCCTCGAGATAGGCATGGACACCGGCTGCGCTGAATTCCTCGACAAAGCGCGCGGCATCGCCGTGGCCAACGTGCCCCACGAACTCGACAGCGACCCCTTCGTGTCCCAGCCACACGGCCGTGTTTGCCGCCGAACCCCCCGACGATCGCGCAATCGTGGCCGGCGTATCGGTGTCGCGACGGATCGGAACCGTAATGCGGGCCACGATGTCATCAATCACATCGCCGACGACGAGAACGCGGCCGGTCATGCCGCGATGGCTGCCCACGCGTGGGCAATCTCTGTGGCGACCCGGACGTTGTTCGCAACGAGGTCTAGGTTCACCCGCAAACTCGCGCCCTCAGAATGCTCGACGACATAGGAAAGAACAAACGGTGTCACCGCTTTTCCTCGGATACCCGCAGCATCGGCGGCAGCGAGAGCGGCCTCCAGAATCCGATCGTGGTCCAGGGGATTCCACTGTTGGTCCGCAGGTACTGGGTTGGCGACCACGATTCCACTGCGCTGATCCAGAGCGTCTCGTGCGGCCATAATCTGCGCAACCTCCGCACCGCTCTCTACCCGCCAGTCCAGTGCGTAGGGGCTTTCACGGAGCCAAAAAGCGGGAAAAACAGAGGTTTGATAACCCAGAACAGGAATGCTGGAGGTTTCCATGCGCTCCAGGGTGGCGCCAATATCAAGAATTGATTTCACTCCGGCAGAGACCACCGTGATGGGTGTCGTGGCCAACACGGGAATATCCGCAGACTCATCGAACGAGTCTGATGCTCCTCGGTGCACACCACCCAAGCCCCCCGTGGCGAACACCCGAACTCCGGCCATGGCAGCCAGGTACGCGGTGGAGGCCACTGTGGTTGCACCCGAGATCCCGGTTCCCGCGACAATCGGAAGGTCCCGCACGCTGGCCTTAGCAATATCCTGCGTCGCAATCAGCTCAAGCTCCGTCGCGCTCAATCCCACGGTCGGAATACCGGCAATCACCGCAACCGTCGCCGGAATGGCACCTGCATCGCGAATCTGGTTTTCAAACCGAAGGGCCGCAACCAGGTTGTCCGGTCGCGGAAGGCCGTGGGCAATGATTGTTGACTCCAGGGCAACTACGGGCCTGTTATGGGCCAGTGCCTCCTGGACTTCCTCAGAGATGCGCAGAATACTCACCCACCTAGCGTATTGGCCTTCAGCTCCGCGCCCGTGTCCTTATACCCCCTGGGGTATAGTGAGAGAATGCCTGATGTGACAGCTGAGAAGTTTGATTTCGGTGAGAAGGTCGAGGGGATCGATATCCCCGTCGTCAACGAGAGGGCCGTGAGAGCCTCCGCTGGCATCTTGTTCCTGCTCGGCTTTAGCGCGGTGTCCTCCGCGTTCTTCACCGGGGACTTCCAACCAGTTCGCGGCTTCGCCATACTCTTCCTCATCGACATGGGTATCCGGATTGGCCTCGACCATCGCTTTGCCCCCTCCATGGTGCTGGGCGCTCTCATCGTGCGCCGTCAACGACCCGAATGGGTGGGAGCAGCACAAAAAAGAGTCGCGTGGTCGCTCGGATTTGGCATGGCCAGTGTTGCCTGCCTGGGAATGGGGTTCCTCGGCCTCCAGAACGAATGGATGTTGCTCTTCTGCAGCGTCTGTCTCAGCCTGATGTTTCTCGAGACTGCGTTTGGGATTTGTGTCGGCTGCGAGCTCTATCGAGTCTTCGCGAAAGACAAGGCCCAGCTGTGCCCCGGAGACGTGTGTACCTACACCCCACCCACGCGACGCTCACTGTTTAGCCAGGAGCCCAGGCTTCTGGATCACCGCCCCTAAAGCTGGCTTCTGATAGCCCACAGATCAGGAAATACCGGGTTGAACAAGGTGGACGCGAGATAGCCCACACCGGATGAGCCCCCACTGCCGGGCTTGCGGCCAATCGTCCGCTCCACCATCTTGACGTGACGGTATCGCCATTCCCCCAGCCCCTCGTCGAGGTCAACGAGCGCCTCGCAGACCAGGCTTGATTCAGGATCGTTGTGGTGGAGAGTGACGAGGACTGCTTGGACATCCTCGCGCGGCTCCCAAGGAGTCGTGACATCCCGAGTCAGCGCGTCAGCGGGCATAGCGTGTCCGCGCTGGTTGCAATAGCGCATGGCAGAATCCCAGACACTAGGCCTCGACATCGCCGCCTCAACCCTCACGCGGGCAGATGACCCGGGAACCAGGTGTTCAGCCATTTTCATGCCACTTCCCTGGGCGGCATCCGCACCTGCGTGGTCTCGTCGTCCCAACACGGCCTCGAGCTCACGGAACTGAGCGGACTGGAAACCACTGGCGGAGGAGAGTCGTGCGCGGAAAGACTGAAACTGCAGCGGAGTCATGGTCTCGAGCACATCTATCTGCTGGACACAGGTCTTCATGATGCTTCTCACTCGACCCAGTAGGGCGAGAGAACGGTGTGTGTCGCCCGTCTCGAGGGCTGGCTGGAGCGCTGCGAGCTCGTGCAGAATCTGCTGGAACCACAGTTCATAGACCTGGTGAATGGTGATGAACAGGAGCTCGTCGTGCTCGGGGCCATCGGAGAGTGGTTGCTGCAGGGAGAGCAACTCGTCCACTTTCAGATAGGTCGTATACGTGACTGCTTTATCGTGATCGGCACCGGGCATCAGGTCACCCTACTTGTCTCGGGCTTTGCGTCTCTATACGCGCCAGTTTCCATAAGAGTCCGAAGCCGATCAAAACCATCCCACACCTCAACAAACGATGTCGGCAGCGGGGACATCGCCAAACGAATTGCATCAGGCTGGCGATAGTCAGGCACCACATTGGCAATCTGCCGCAGAGCGAGAGCGATCTGAGCTGCTTCCGGGTGGCGAATAATGATGTGCCCGCCGCGATGATGGGCATCCCGCGGTGTTCCCAGTGTGAATCCGTGAGGAACCAACCACTGATCCACCAGGGCGATCATGAGCTGTGTTCCCAGCGCCGCTTTCGCTTCAATCGCGCGAATCCCCGCCCGGCTGATCATCTCGTAGCTGGCCGTGACGGCCCGAATCCCGACGATGGAGGGGCTTGCAATCTGGAACCCTCGGATTCCCGTGGCTTTCTCAAACCATGGACCCATCACAAATTGGTCTTCCTGGGCAAACCAGCCCTTAATGGGAACCTGTAGCTCGTCTTGAATCTCAGTGCGCACAAATAACCACGCGGGGGAACCGGGTCCAGAGTTGCCGTATTTATAGGTGCACCCGACCGCGAGGTTGATGCCGTTGCCATCAAAATCGAGGTCGATAGCACCACCAGCGTGGGAGCAATCCCACAGCATGTGGGCACCCACGTCGCTCACCGCGCGCTGGATTTCGGCAAGCTCGGAGCGCGCGCCCGAGCGATAGTTGATCGCCTGCAGAGTCACCAGCGCAACGTCGTTCGACAGATAGGGGGCAAGCGCGGCCGCTGTCACCCGCTCGTGCTCGCTCTCGACCGTCACCGCGCCAGGACCTCCTTGGCCATCGGTATCCAGGGTGATGAGGTTGAGACCCAGGTGGCTCGCGATGCCCTCCAGGATGTAGCGGTCAGTCGGGAAGTTGGCCGAATCAATAATCACGGTCTTCCGACCTGGCCTGGAGGCAATAGCAGCGAGGGCGAGTTGGTAAAAGTTCACCGACGTCGTGTCACACACGAGTGTCTGGCCTGGGCCCGCGCCCAGGGTGGCTGCAGCGAGGAGGTCCCCTGCCACCTGGGCTTCATCAATCCAGTGCCCCCAGCCAGCGACGAGCTCGGTGCCCCACTCATCCTGGAGGAATGAGGCCACAGAGGCCTGTGTCGCCAGCGGAAGCTTGCCTAAGGAGTTGCCATCGAGGTAGCACTGTTCGGCATCGGCGTGGAAAAACTCGGCGCGAAAACTCGCCAGAGGGTCGCTCGCATCGAGTGCTTCAGCGGCAGATCGTGCTGTGGGATCTCCGGGTAGGTCCTGTGACATCTGCCCAGACTATCTTCGGTCTGGGGCTATCCGAACTTGCCCGAAACGTAGTCTTCTGTGGCTTTGACCGACGGGTTAGAGAACATGTTGTCCGTCTTGTCATACTCGATGAGCTTCCCGGGCATCCCTGTGCCGGCAATGTTGAAAAACGCCGTCATGTCGCTCACACGACTGGCTTGCTGCATATTGTGCGTGACAATCACGATCGTGTACTGAGACTTGAGCTCCTCGATGAGGTCCTCAATCGCCAGAGTCGAAATCGGGTCCAACGCCGAGCAAGGCTCGTCCATCAAGATGACTTCGGGCTCCACGGCAATCGCGCGCGCAATACAGAGACGCTGCTGCTGGCCACCGGAAATGCCGGAGCCTGGCTTGTCGAGTCGGTCCTTGACCTCTTCCCACAGGTTCGCTCCGCGCAGAGATTTCTCCACAAGATCATCTGCATCGCTCTTCGAAATCCGACGGTTATTGAGTTTGACACCGGCCAGCACGTTGTCCCGGATGGACATTGTGGGGAACGGGTTCGGACGCTGGAAGACCATACCCACCTGACGCCGAACCAGGACGGGGTCAACACCTGCGTCATAGAGGTTGTTCCCATCGACGAGTACTTCACCATCCACATAGGCACCAGGAATCACCTCGTGCATGCGGTTCAGGGTTCGAATCAGGGTGGACTTTCCGCACCCGGAGGGGCCGATGAAGGCGGTCACACTGCGGGGCTCGATGTTCATGCTCACGCCTTCGACGGCGAGGAACTTGCCGTAGTAGACGTTGAGGTCTTTGATTTCAATTCGCATGGACATGAGATTCCCTTGTGCTTTCCTATCGGCTCGTCTTGGGGGCAAAGAATCGTGCAATGAGTCGCGCTCCAATATTCAGGACCATGACAATCAGGATGAGCGTCAGCGCGCCCGCCCACGCCCTATCCAGATAGGCCTCGGGATTGGAACCCTGCGCCACATAGGAGTAGTAGACGAAGTTGGGCAAACTCTGCATTCGGTCTTGGAAGAGATTGAAGTTGAAGTCGTTGGAGAAACCAGCGGCGATAAGAAGTGGCGCAGTTTCTCCAATGACACGAGCAATGGCCAGCATCACTCCCGTGGTGATTCCCGCAATCGACGTGGGAAGTACGACTTTCAAAATCGTGAGCCATTTCGGGACTCCCAGAGCAAAGGACGCTTCGCGCAACTCGTTGGGAACCAAGCGCAGCATTTCCTCGCTCGAGCGCACCACGATGGGAATCATCAACACGGTCAGAGCGGCCGACCCTGACACCCCCACACGGGTTCCCGGGCCCAGCAGAATCTCAAAAAGCGAGTACGCGAAAAGCCCAGCGACGATGGAGGGGATTCCGGTCATCACATCGACAAAGAAAGTGATCCAGCGGGTGAGTCTCTTCCCGGCCCCGTACTCGACAATGTAAATCGAGGTCAACAAGCCAATGGGCACCGAAATTGCCCCGGCGGTCAACGTCATGATCAGCGTCCCGATCATGGCGTGCGCGGCGCCACCGCCCTCGCCGACGACATTGCGCATCGAGAGGGTGAAGAAATCGGCATCAAAGCGGACGAGTCCATTGGTCAGCACCGTGATCACCAAAGAAATCAGCGGCGTGAGGGCAACCAGGAAAGCAAACGACACCAGAAGGGAGGCAAGCCGGTCAACGGCACGTCGGCGCCCCTCCACGCGGTAGGAAACGCCCCACAAGAGCACGGCAAAAATTGCAATCGCCGCGAGGACAACAACGATCAGATTGACCTCGTATTCAGCATCAGCCGGTCGAAACGCAGAAAAAAGTGCCCAGGACAGTGCGAGCGAGGTCAGCAAGATCACACCGGGGACATAGCCCTGGAGCTTCCCCGACGCGAACGCGTTGGAGGATCGCTGGGCCAGTGGACTCGTCAGGGTCATTAGTTTGCCCCCGAGAAATCTGCTCGACGGTTCACAATCCACCGCGCAATGGAGTTCACAACCAAGGTGATGGCAAACAGCACCAGCCCTGATGCAATCAGCGCGTTCACGTTGAGTCCGTAGGCCTCAGGGAAGCTCAACGCAACGTTGGCCGCAATTGTTGAGGGGTTACCCGAACTAATCAGGTTCACCGTGACAATGCCCGTTGCCGAAAGGACCATTGCAACGGCGAGGGTTTCTCCCAGGGCTCGGCCCAAGCCCAACATCGCAGCCGAGATAATGCCACCACGCCCGACCGGGAGAACAACGGTGCGAATCATTTCCCACTTGGTGGAACCCAGTGCGAGTGACGCCTCCTCATAGAGCACCGGTGTCTGAAGGAAGACCTCCCGCGAGACCGCGGTAATGATGGGCAAGACCATCACGGCCAACACAATCGCAGCCGTGAGAATCGTGCGCCCTGTCCCGGAGGCGGGACCTGCAAAAAAAGGAATGAAGCTGAGGTTTTCGGCCAGCCACGTGTACGAAGGCTGAAGAGCCGGTGCCAGTACAGCACCACCCCACAGCCCGTACACGACAGAGGGCACTGCGGCCAGAAGGTCCACCAAATACCCGAGAGGTTCGGCGATGCGGCGCGGTGCGTAGTGAGAAATAAAGAGCGCCACTCCGATGGCCAACGGAAAGGCAATCAGGAGGGCTAGCGCGGCGGCCCACAGCGTTCCAAACACCAACGGTCCGACCCATTGCCAGAAATTGTCTCCGTCGAAAAGACCAATCTCGGCCGGGTCGGCCACAATCGCAGGGAAACCTTCAGCCAGAAGAAATGCCGAAACGGCGGCCAAGATGAGCAAGATAAAGGACCCGGCACCGCGTGCTGATCCGGAGAAGATTCTGTCTCCGCGACGCTCTGTGACCTTCTGACCACGAGCCCTGATATCTGATTCGATACCTGGGTCTTTCGCCATCGCGGTCTGCCTCGAATCCAACTCTAGGAAATGCTTATTCGTGGAGGTCTCGTCAAGAGTAAATGCTCAGTATTTGTGAGTGTAGAGGAGTGGTGGCCCAGGGACGAAACCCTGGGCCACCACCCTTCGTGCACTACTTGATTGTTGCGAGGATGGCTTCTGCCGCGGCGCGAGTAGCAGCCGAGACAGGGGCGTTGCCGGCGTTGGCCTGAGCGGCCAGCTGACCTTCTTCGCTCATTACATAGGAGACATAGCCCTTGACGAGCTCAACAACGCTGTCATCCTGGTAATCGTTGCATCCAATGAGGTAGCTCACGAGAACGATGGGGTAGGTACCCGATGCCTCGGTAGCGCGGTCAAGCTCAATGGCGAGGTCGTTCTCTCCACGCTCGCCGGGGTTAGCGGCGGGCGAAGCGTCGACGATCTTGGCAGCAGCTTCTGCGCTGTAGGGCACGTACTCAGCGCCAACCTTGATGGACACGACACCGAGGGATCCGGCACGAGAAGCATCGGCGTACCCGATGGTTCCGGTTCCGTTGGTGACTGCATCCACAACACCGGAGGTCTGAGGTGCACCCTCGCCGCCCCACTCTTCAGCAGGCCATGCTTCGAAGGAACCGGCGTTCTCTCCACCGACGAGCCAGTAGTCAGGCGAAGCCTTGGACATGTAGTCCGTGAAGTTCGCGGTCGTACCCGATTCGTCGGAGCGGTGGACAGCGGTGATTGCCAGGTCAGGCAACTCAACGCCAGCGTTCTGGTCTGCAATTGCTGCGTCACTCCAGTTGGTGATTTCACCGGTGAAGATCTGAGCAAGGGTGTCAGCATCGAGGTTCAACGTTGAGATGCCCTCGAGGTTGAAAATGACCGCGATAGGGGAGATGTAAGCGGGGATCTCCCAGATGCCAGCGTCTGCGACACAGGAACCGAAGTTGCCTTCAGCGATCTCGTCGACCTTGAATGCGCGGTCAGAACCAGCGAACGAGGAGGCTCCACTCTGGAAGGTCTCGCGTCCACCACCGGAACCGATGGGGTCGTAGGTGACGGTGACATCGGGGTTTGCGGTCTGGAAACCAGCGACCCATGCCTCCTGAGCGGCACCCTGAGAGGAAGCGCCGGCACCAATCAAAGTAGCGGCAGGTGCTGAGGCTCCAGAAGCACATGCGGAAAGCACAAATGCTGCCGAAGCGAAGAGAGCAACGCCTGCGAGACGTTGTGAACGAGTGATCATTGTTGTTTTACCCATCCTTGGTTTTCTCGGAAAGTGTTACTTGGCACTGTCGTGCTGAGAACACTGTCGCGAGAGGAGGTGACTGGGGCGCTGATATCGCGTGAACAGAAGGTAAACATTTTGCAGGGACCGACTCTGTGGCAAAGTTCTTCGTGTGACCCAGCGCATGCGTGTAATAACCCTGACTCCCGCCCCGGCCATTGACCGGACCTACCAGCTGGCGTCTTTTGCCGTTGGCGACGTCCATCGTGCGCTCGGGGTCCGATCAGAATTAGCAGGAAAAGGTGTCAATGTCTCTCGGGGGTTGGCTGTCGGCGGGGTCTCTTCGCTCGCCGTTGTCCCTCTCTCGAGCTCCGACGTGCCCAGCGTGAGCGGCGACCCCATGATCCACCCCTCACCCATCGATGCACCTCTCCGGGTCAATATCACAGTGGTCGAAGAGGGTGGGCGAACTACAAAAATTAATGAAATCCCGCCCGCGCTCTCTCATCCTGAGTGGTCTGCTCTGGTTACCTCCACCCTGGACTTGGCACACCAGCACGAGGCGGAATGGATTCTGCTCGCCGGGACGATCCCTCGCCATACCGATGGCAGTGAGATTGTGGTGGGGCCGCTCTTCGAAGAAGCTCACAGCCGGGGAATTCACATCGGTCTCGACACCTCTGGTTCCGCCCTGGCATCACTGGCGCGCTCTGGGTACCCGGATTTCATCAAACCCAACGCTCCTGAACTCGCGGAATGCGTGGGCCGATCTCTGCACACCCTCGGAGACGTCGTTGACGCGGCGATCGAGGTAAAGGGGTGGGGAGTCACCAACGTTCTGGTGTCACTCGGCGCGGACGGCATGGTGGGGGTATCCGATCGCGGGACTGTCCACGCCTCGAGTGGACCGGTTTCGGTTCGCAACACGATTGGAGCTGGTGATGCCAGCGTTGCGGGCTTCCTCTCACACCTGGTGTCTCATCCCACAGACTTTGCTGGCGCCGTAGGGATGGGAGTTGCGTGGGGTGCGCAGAAAGTCCAAGAAGTGAGTTCCCATTTGCAGAACCTCGACGGGCTCCCTACCGTCGACGTCACCGAGAACCCTGATCGATCTCGTGTCCTCGAGGAACAGGGTGTTGTCTGAACCTTAAGCCACTGAATTATGGTTTTCTGTGGTTTTGGTTGTTGATATGTGTGGTTTTGTGTTACTTTCCTGTCAGGTAATTCATAGAAACCTGAAGGGCAACACTGATGTTGGCAGAAGAACGGCGACTCCTGATCGTCGACTGGACCCGAAAAGAGGGTCGTCTCAACGCCGCTGAAACTGCCGCCAAACTCCACGTTGCCACGGAAACTGTCCGCCGAGACCTCGACGTCCTGCAAAGGCGAGGTGCGCTGCGCAAGGTGCACGGCGGGGCAATCGCGATGGAGCGCTTTGCTCACGAGTACACGATTCCAGAGCGCCACAGTCTCAACCCTGAGGAAAAGAAGCGCATCGCTGACACCGCAGCGGAGTACATCCCGGACGAGGGATGCATATTCGTGGATGGTGGAACGACGACCGAATTCCTCGCCCCTGCTCTGCGAAACCGACCTGAGCTTCTTGTCGTGACCAACAGCGTCATGCTCGTATCCCAGATTGCCGATAGCTCAACCAAGACCTACATGCTCTCCGGCCGGGTGCGTCCCACGACTCTGAGTTCGGTGGGGGCCCGCACGGTGGAAGATCTCAGCCAGCTCAACGCGGTAGTCGCTTTTGTCGGGGCTAACGGAATTTCTCAGAACTTCAGCATCACTGCCTTCGACACTGACGAGGCATTGGTGAAGAAAGTTTTCATGGCGAACTCCGCGGAAAAGATTCTCCTGGCCGATAACAGCAAGTTTGGCTCGAGCTACCCCGCCACATTTGGCACTCCCGCAGATTTTGATCGACTTGTCACCGACCTGGGAACGGACACCTCGTATATCGAGGGTTTCACCCAAAGCGGTGTGGAAGTGGTGGTCGCATGATCCGCCACGAATTAGGTTTCGTCGCCAGCCCTGGCGGCGGAAGTGCACGAGAAGCCAGAGGGGGCCGCTTTCTTCTCCCTTGCGGCACCCGCTGGCAACTCGCGCAAAGAATACAACCTGTCGAAGGAAGGTAGTACCAATGAGTGATTTCATTCCTTCTGGTGCGGACGGCCAAGGCGGCTGGCGCGCTGGATTGCAGAAGCTCGGCGGAAACCTCGCGGGAATGGTGATTCCGAACATCGGAGCCTTCATTGCCTGGGGTCTGCTGACAGCTCTGTTTATTCCCACGGGATGGCTGCCGAACGAGAACTTCTCGTCGATGGTCGGTCCTATGATTCTGAACCTGCTTCCGATTCTTATCGGATACACGGGTGGTCGAATCGTTCACGGTCAGCGCGGTGCGGTGATTGGTTCGGTTGCAACCGTCGGTGTGATTGTGGGAACAGATATCCCCATGTTCCTCGGCGCCATGATTATTGGTCCGCTGATGGCATGGATCCTCAAGTACATCGACAAGGTACTTGACCCCATCACCCCTCCCGGCTTCGAAATGCTTATCGGCAACTTCTCGCTGGGTATTGCCGGAATGCTCGGCGCCATGCTTGGCTACTTGGGAATTGGCCCGATCGTCTCGGCAATTACCAACGTGCTCGGTGGCGGCGTCAGCTGGCTCGTGGACAACTCGCTTCTGCCTGTCGCATCAGTGCTGATTGAGCCGGCGAAGATCCTGTTCATGAACAACGCTATTAACCACGGTGTTCTGGGACCCCTCGGTGTGGTTCAGGCTGAAGAGACTGGCCAGTCCATTCTCTTCATGCTCGAAACCAACCCCGGACCCGGCCTTGGAATCCTGCTCGCCTTCTGGCTTGCTGGTCCCAAGCTCCTCCGTGGTTCTGCTCCCGGTGCCATCATCATCCACTTCCTCGGTGGAATCCATGAAATCTACTTCCCCTACGTGTTGCTGAAGCCTCAGGTTGTCCTGGGTGCAATTGTCGGTGGCGCTGTAGGTGTCGCAACCTTCATGGTGACCGGCGTCGGACTGGTAGCAACACCATCGCCCGGATCGATCTTTGCCTACCTGGCAGTGACCCCTCCCGGTAACCACCTTGGTGTGCTTCTTGGCATCGTTCTCTCCGCAGCTGCGTCCTTCGTTGTGTCGTGGTTCATCCTCAAGCTCTCGAAGGTTGACTCCTCCGAGGCAGAGTTTGACGCCGCCAAGCAGCGCAGCAAAGAGATGAAGGCTGGCAAGTAGCCATGGCCTCAGTATCGGCGAGTGACGTCAAGCAGATTGTTGTTGCCTGCGAAGCAGGCATGGGCTCCAGCGTTATGGTGGCCCGGCAATTGGCAAAACAACTCAAGAGCGAAGGCATCACCGTGGTTCACGCCCCGGTGAACCAGCTGGCAGAAACGCCGCACGAGATTGTGCTTGTTCACCGTGGCCTCAGCGCCAGGGCAAAGCAAGCCGTTCCCGATTCGGTAGTGATCATCTTTGACATGTTCTTAGGTGATCTCAACATTGCCAAGCTGGTCGGAGCTCTTCAGAACGGAGACACCATCTCTGATGGCTGATCTGCTCCAACTGGCCGGTATCACGCTAGATGCTACGGCCTCCTCGCGAGAGGAGGCCGTAGCCATCTGCGGCTCGCTACTCGTGTCCCTCGGTGCTGTGTCGCAGGACTATGCGGACGCCATGTGGGAGCGAGAACAAATCTTTCCCTCCGAGCTGGGTGATGGATTCGCCATTCCCCATGGCACAGACGAGTCCCGTTCGTTCGTCAATTTTGACCAGCTCGTCTTCGTCAGATTCCAGCAGCCTGTGACCTGGGTCAATGAACAAATTTCCGTCTGCGTAGGCATCGCCTCGCAAGGCGATGGGCACGTAGAAATCCTGGGCAATCTTGCAGATTTGCTCATGGATGACGACGCAGCGAACATCCTCCGAACTTCGTCAAACCCTGAGGAAATCAGGGACCTCATTGTGAAAGGCGCATGACCATGAAAGCTGCACTGTTCCAAGGACCGGGGAACCTCAGCGTCATCGACGTCGAGGCTCCCACCCCCAGTGCTGACGAGTTGAAGATTCGTGTGGAGTCCTGCGCGACGTGTGGCACGGACGCCAAGATTTTTCACCACGGCCACCCCCGTTTAGAGCCGCCACAGATCATTGGGCACGAAATTGCCGGAGAAATCATTGAAGTCGGTGCGCACACCTCCGGCTATTCCGTGGGGCAGCGCGTCCAAATTATTGCGGCAATTCCGTGCGAGGAATGCTGGGCTTGCAAGGCCGGCAAGCAGGGAATCTGCATTAACCAAACATCAATGGGATATCAGTTTGCGGGCGGTTTTGCGGAGGAAATGATTGTTCCCCAGTCTGTTATCAAGGCCGATGGAGTGAACACAATCCCTGATGGGCTGAGTTTTGACGAAGCGTCTGTGGCAGAGCCACTTGCGTGCGCATTGAACGCCCAGCGCCTCATCCACGTGGGCAAGGGTGACACCGTGTTGGTCATGGGTGCCGGTCCCATTGGATGTCTCCACATCCGACTTGCGCGAGCGCTCGGAGCGACCAAAGTCATGCTTGCCGACATTAATGGTGGGCGTCTTGAGCTCTCCGCAAATGCCGTGCAGCCCGACCGCGCTATTGACATGTCCACGGAAAATCTCGAAGAGATCGTTTTGGCCGAAACCGGGGGAATAGGTCCCAGCGTCATCATTACCGCGGCTCCCTCGGGCCAAGCACAAGAGCAAGCAATTTCTCTGGTCGCCCCCGGGGGTCGGGTGAGTTTCTTCGGCGGGCTGCCGAAAGACAAACCTGTGATTCAACTCGACTCCAACGTTGTGCACTACAAGGAACTGATCCTCGGAGGAGCCAACGGGTCCTCTCCTGCACAAAATAGGGAAGCTCTCGCGCTGATTGCCTCCGGCGCTGTTCCTGTTGCTGACCTCATTACCCACCGTCTCCCCCTCAGCCAGGTTGAGGACGCTATCAACGCAGTAACCTCGGGAGAAGCCATCAAGGTCGTCATCAAACCCCAGGGGGTCTAGACATGAGTTCATTCGTTCATACGGTTACGGTCCTGGACCCGATCGGTTTGCACGCCCGTCCCGTTGGCCAGATTGTGACGCTCGTGCGCGAGACAGGAGCCACAGTCACCCTGCGGAGCGCGAGCGGTAGCGAAGCCGCTGCCACGTCCGCCCTCAAAATGCTGGCCTTGAAGGTCAAAACGGGCGAAACCCTGGAGATTGTGGTGGAGTCAGCAGGGTCCTCAGAGCCCGAAGCGCTCGCGGGAGAGATTGAATCTCTCATCAACCAGGGTTAGCACCCGTCGCACGCATGGAACTCACCGGAATTGGCGTCGGCTCGCAGGCTGTCGTCGGGGACGTGTTTCTGTTAGAGACCTCCGACGCGGTCTTTGAGCACCGGAAAACTACCCACTCGCCCGATGAAGAAGCCAGCATCCTGAGCACCGCGATTGCGACGACCGCTGCGACCATCAGGGAAGAATCTTCCGGCGGCGATGCCACGACTCAGGAAATCTTGGATGCGCTGCTGATCATCCTGGAGGACCCGGAGCTGCAGGAGATGGCGAGGCCCCATCTCGACGAGGGGATGGACGCCCCGACCGGGCTTTTCATCGCTCTGGATGAATTTGCCGCCCTCATGGGCGATGACGAAGACTTCCAATCCCGCGTGTCTGATTTGCGCGGAATTGCAGCGCGTATTTCTGCGTGGACACGAGGAATCGCCGCGGGGCCCGAGATCCCGCGCGAAGGCACTTGGATCATCGTGGCCGAGGATCTCACTCCACTCGAGACATCCCAATTTGGCGAATCGGTTGTCGGAGTCATCACAGAACTGGGGGGTCCCACCTCCCACACCGCGATTATCTGTCGCGCACTGGGAATCCCCGCCGTGGTGAGCGTGAAGGGGGCGATGGAACTGTCGCAGGGAGCCTCCGTTCTCGTGGACCCGGAAGGAAACCGGGTCGTGCCGGGAGGCGACCTTGGCGCCGCGACCACCGCAATCTCATTCATTCCTCAGGCGGACTCTCCCCTGATCACGGTGCGGGCCAACATCGGGAGTGTGGCCGACGCCGAGAAGGCATCGTCCACCTCTGCGCGCGGCGTGGGCCTGTTTCGAACCGAAGTTCTCTATCTCTCCGCGAACACCATGCCCTCTGTGGACGACCAAGCAGCGCTCTACACCGAGGTGCTCAGGTCCGCTCCCGCAGGAAAAATCATCATCAGGACAATCGATGCCGGAAGTGACAAGCCGGTCCCCTTTTTCTCCCTCGAGGACGAAGAAAACCCTGCTCTTGGCATGAGAGGCTTCCGCCTCGCGACGGACTACCCCGACTTCCAGAAGTCCCAACTTCAGGCCATCCAGAAAGCCATCGCTGCCACGGGCCGCGATGTCGGGGTTATGGCTCCGATGGTGTCGACCGTGGAAGAGGTCCGAGAATTCAAAGCCCTCTGCTCTGAGGCAGGAATCTCGCAGGTGGGAATCATGATTGAAACCCCCGCCATCATCCCCGTGATGCCGGACCTGGGCGGCGTCCTCGATTTTGTCAGCATCGGAACCAACGACCTCTCCCAATATCTCTTCGCCGCGGACCGCATGCACCCCAAACTTGGGTCACTGAACAACCCGTGGCAACCAGGTCTCCTGCGAAGCGTGAGCGCCATCGCAACAGAAGCAGGAAAGCTCGGGATTCCCGTCGGAGTCTGCGGCGAAAGCGCTGCCAATCCGCTCATTTCGATCGTGTTCGCCGGTCTGGGAATTGACTCCGTCAGTGTTGCCCCCAGCGCTGTCGAAGAAGTCTCGAGTGCGTTGGCTGCCGTGACGATGGACCAAGCGCAGGCAGCTGCCGATGCAGCTATTGCGGCAAGTACTCCCGGCGAAGCAGAAGCCGGGGTTCGCGCGCTGTTCGCCTGATAGCTTTCGGCGTAATCTGGGGTGGGCAACCCCAGAAAGGTCCCCCATGCACTCGATTGTGGTCTCTCAAAACGGTGGCTCAGAGGTTTTGGCGCTGAGCGATTCCCCGGAACCGACCTGCGGTGCTGACGAGATTCGTGTCGACGTCGCTGCTGCCGGCGTGAACTTCATTGACATCTACCAGCGCGAAGGGTTGTACAGCATCCCTCTGCCCTACACACCGGGGCTCGAGGGAGCTGGGGTGGTTACCGCCGTCGGCAGCCAGGTCACCCGTTTTCAACCAGGCGACCGGGTCGCCTGGTGCGGACACCTCGGCAGCTATGCGCAGCAGGTCTCCCTCCGTGCAGATACGGCAGTTCACGTGCCCCCCACGCTCAGCCTGGAGAGCGCTGCTGGCATGATGCTCCAGGGCCTTACAGCCCACTACCTGGTCACCAGCGTCTATGACGTCAAGGCTGGTGATTGGGCACTCGTCCACGCTGCTGCCGGAGGCGTTGGGCTTCTGCTGTGTCAGATGATCAGCGCGCGCGGAGCAACAGTCATTGGGACGGTGTCGACGGAGGCTAAAGCGGACGCTGCGAAGCGGGCAGGAGCGTCCCACGTCATTCGCTACGACACCGAGGATGTCCCAACTCGCGTTCGCGAGCTGACCGAGGGGCGAGGGGTGAACGTCGTGTATGACGGTGTTGGTCAGGCGACTTTCCAGGGCAGTCTGCACAGTTTGAGCCCGCGCGGAACCATGGCACTTTTTGGGCAATCCAGTGGTCCGGTAACGGCTTTTGACCCTCAAATTCTCAACCAGCTGGGATCCCTGGTCCTTACGAGGCCAAGCCTCGCTCACTTCACCGCAACTCCCGAAGAACTCCAGTGGAGAGCAGACGAAGTCCTGGGCGCGGTGGCCTCTGGGGAGTTGACGTTCACGCTCTCGGGCACCTATCCCCTAGCGGATGCAGCCCGGGCCCACGACGATCTGGGCTCGCGGAAAACCTCGGGCAAGCTTCTTCTGATTCCCTAAAGCCTCACCACAGCGAGAAACCTCGCAATCGGACTAGCGTGGGAGCATGAAAATTCTGCTCGTCGGCGCTGGTGGCGTCGGAAACTCTTTGGCGAAACTTTTGGCAACCCGCAACTTCTACGACGAGGTCGTCGTTGCCGACTACGACACCGCCCGGGCCCAGTCTGTCGTCGACTGGATTGGTGAGCATTTCCCGGCCAACCATGCGCGGTTTCGCGCCGAGCACATCGACGCTTCCCGAGCCCTCACCGTCACCGAAGTAGCGCAAAAACACGGCTCCACCATGGTGATGAATGCTGTGGAGCCCTCATTCGTCGAAAGTATCTTTGACGGCGCGCTCGCAGCAGGTGCGGATTACATGGATATGGCGATGAGCCTGTCCAAGCCTCACCCCAGCGACCCCTACTCCAAGACCGGAATCATGCTGGGGGACTACCAATTTGAGAAAGCCGCCGAATGGGAGAAGGCCGGACGCTTAGCTCTCGTGGGGATGGGGGTTGAGCCGGGAATTTCCGACGTATTCGCTCGCTACGCCTCCGATCATCTCTTCCGTGAGATTGATGAGATCGGTGTTCGCGACGGAGCAAACCTGGTGGTCACCGACGAGGAGGGCGCCGAAATTTTTGCTCCCTCATTCAGCATCTGGACCACCATTGAGGAGTGCTTGAACCCGCCGCTTATTTTCGAGAAAGAACGCGGCTGGTTCACGACCGAGGCATTTAGCGAACCAGAAGTGTTCACTTTCCCCGCGGGCATTGGACCGGTGGAGTGTGTCAATGTCGAGCACGAAGAAGTGGCGCTGGTTCCTCGATACATCGATGCCAAGCGGGTGACCTTCAAATACGGCCTGGGAGAAGAGTTCATCGGAATTCTCAAAACACTCAACCTGTTGGGGCTCGATTCGGCCCAGGCAGTGCAGGTTCGAACAGCACCGAACGCTGAAGGCAGGCGCACGAGCGCCTCGGTGTCACCGCGCGATCTTGTCGCCGCGGTGCTGCCCGACCCGGCAACGCTGGGAGATCGCATGAGTGGGACCACGTGTGCGGGAACCTGGGTCACCGGGAAAGGCACTGATGGCGCCCCTCGCGAGGTGTACCTGTACCACGCGATTGATAACGCGTGGACGATGAAGCACTTTGAGGCTCAATGCGTCGTGTGGCAAACAGCTCTCGCGCCTGCACTTGCTCTCGAGCTTCTCGCCACGGGTGTGTGGTCAGGCTCGGGCGTGCACGGTCCAGAAGGATTCGACGCCGTTCCCTTCCTCGAGCTGATGGCCAAGCCTGAAGCTGAGGGCGGTTATGGCCAAGAGTGGGGTCTCGAGGAGCGTTAGCTGGGGCTAAACCGCAGTGACAAACAGGAGAGACCCCCGTCGATCTTCTGGCACTCGGAGTTATCGAGTTCCACAACGTCGAAACCTGCGTCTCGGACACGTCCAGTGGTCACCGGGAACCCCCGTGGCATAAACACGACGTCATTGACGCGGATGCTGTTTGCGGCTGGTTCTTCTCCCTCGGCCACATCAATCACGGTGTAGTCCTCGAAACAGCCACTCGAGCTCAGACGCGGAGTTGACAGGATTGTGGTCCCATCGAGCAGGGAGCAATCCGACTTGAAATGGAGCACTCCCGGAGGGGTTGTCACCTCCCGGAGGGCATAACCCCAGCCCGCGACAGCATCGCGCAGCTCGTGGATTCCCTCAGAGTTGGTTCTCGCAGATTTTCCGACCAGAATCTCCGAATCGGAAGTCAAGATGTCCCCACCCTCGATGAATCCGGGCCCGGACAAGACTCGCACGTCGGAATAGAGATCTCTCAGGTGAGGCTCCATGGCCAGTGACTCACGAAATCGGGTCGGAGCTCCGGGCCGCAGCACAACAGCGCCTTCTCGCAGGCAGAGTGCCGTGTCCTCGACAAAGAGTGAGTCGGGAAACTCTTCGAGCGCATCGAGCACGACGACCTCGACTCCTGCGTGACCCAGCGCCTCAACATAGGCGTCGTGGTGTTCCGTCATGCGATTGACGTCGGGGTTTCCTACGTCCTCAGCGCGAAGTCCATGCACCGCGCTGCGCGGTGGACGACGCGTTATCGCATGGGTGAAGCGGAAGGAGTGCTCAGTCATCAGCCAAATTTGCTGGCAGTGAGCTTCTTCCGTGGCCACCAGAAGCCATCTCCGGTGATGAAGGCAAGAGCCGGAACCACCACTGTCCTAACCAGCAGGGTGTCGATGAGAACACCGATACCCACGATGATTCCGATCTGGAACAGGGCAATCAACGGCAGCACACCCAGAACGGCGAAGACGGCTGCGAGCAAGATACCCGCGCTCGTGATCACACCACCGGTGGCGCCGAGCGCCTTGATCATGGCCTGCTTCGTGGGTTGGCGTGATGAATTGGCGAGGTTAGCCGATTCTTCACGG
>Ga0209654_1001099_pt1 | contig 22650 bp, 28 predicted proteins | sample SaaInl1SG_22_DNA_FD_184646 | JGI IMG/M metagenome (GOLD analysis project Ga0209654, IMG submission 184646) | Marine microbial communities from expanding oxygen minimum zones in the Saanich Inlet - ESP_161SG_22_DNA (SPAdes) (version 2) | ecosystem: Environmental > Aquatic > Marine > Intertidal... | reverse complement strand
GGCGCATGGCATGGGTGCGATCACTCAATGCCTTGATCGACTCCGGGAACATCATCAGCGAGAAAGCTGGGAAGGTTTTGCGGTTCAAAAAAGAGACGGATTCGGGGGATGAAAATGGGCTTTTTTAGGAATGGGGCGCACATCGGGAATGTGCGGATTCGCACATGGGCGCACACAATCCGCACATTTTATAAGGCGCTGAAAGCCTTGCTGTGCGCGGGTTTCGAGAAAAGCGCACATAAGCGCACATTACCGCACACCAGCTGGCACCAAGCGCACACACCGCACATCTCTCTAAGGATGTGCGTGTGCGGTGCGGATTTCAGTGCGGGGTTTGAAGTATGAAAAAACCTTATTCTTCTGTGTCGATTAAGCAGGAAACATGGCAGCCGGCTGTCGACTCTTATCATGCAGCTGAGACTCGACTGAATAAAAAGTGGGGCTGGTATGTGTGGGCAAAGATCTGTCGCCCAGAGATGAGTCAGAAGTTGCGTGCAGCGCGAGAGAGGTACTTAGATGCAGTTCGGGATCGAGATCATCATCTGATTGTGAAGTGCTGTGAGAATCTCGTGAGAGGGTTGAAGGCAGTCGACGAAGAGTTGAGCAGAGAGCAGTCGCCGGATGATGTGTTCTTTCTGCATCAAAAGATTGACGGCAAGCATTTCTATTTCGTCAACGATCAGCTGGATATGCAGCGCATATTGCCGGTGATGAAAGGGAAAGGCCCAGTGGTCTACACGATGGAAGAAATTGTGCGCGTCTTATCTTCTGAATCGATGACGGCGCCAAACAACATTAAGCAAGCGTTTCCGGGTGCTGAATTGCAGTCGGTAGAGTTCAAACACAATCGGGAGCAATTAGATGACGAAATCCCTTTTTGACGGCGGGTACGTCAAAGTTAAGGACTATCCGAAAGAAAAGCCGAAGATTCGGCGCTACTCAGTCCTGCCAGCGAGAGCTGTGCAGGATGCTTCTATTCATCCAACATCATTCAAGGTGCTGGCAGCTCTGTGCATCCATACGAATGGCCACGGGATCTGCTGGCCGTCTCAAATAACAATCGCGCTCCACCTTGGCGTGTCGAAGGTCACTGTGTTGCGCCACATCAAGCGGCTGATCAAGTTGGGCTACATCCGCAAGCTGGAACCAAAAAAGTATCCGTGGGGGATCATACAGAAAGGCAGACGCCCGACGAATCGCTATCAGGTCATGTTTGGTGCTGACGATCCTTTGCCAACCAAGGAGCAATTCCTTGCTCCGCGTGCGTCGATCATGGACATCGATTACGGCATCAAAGACGGCAAAGTATCCACTGTGGACGATGCAGATAATAAGAAAGGGGGTCTGGGGGATGGAAACAAAGACTTTCAGATACTCGCACACACATTCCGGACAGCTGTCGAGCGGACGTCTGGCGCTGTTCGGCTGGCTGATTCCAGCTTCCAGACAGCTGCAAGGCTGCACCAGCTGGGAGTTACAGCCGAGCAGGTACGCGAGTCGACCACTGCAATGGTGAAGGATGGGCTGCGAACAGGACGCGCTCCGCCGATGACGCTGGAGCAGGTCGCAAGATGGGCCGGACTCTACAAGAAAGGAGGATAAGTGCGCATAACGGGCATTATGTTAAATGATAAGCGCAGCCTGAGATCGGCCCGCGCGATCATGCCACACCCCCCGGCCCCCGGCCCCGTCGCCCTGTATAGGGGGTGTCGCTCAAAATTTTTTAGAAATCCGATGGGAGAAGTAAAAATGAAAGATACAATCAACCCAAGCCACTACCAGCGTGACGGCATGGAGTGCATCGACGCAATCAAGGCAGCGGTGCAAAATCTATCTGGCGCCGAAGCCTTTGAGACAGGATCAGCGATCAAGTATCTATGGCGCTGGAAGGAGAAAGGCGGTAAGGATGATTTGCAGAAAGCCGTGTGGTTTATTAACGACATGGTCAGCGACATTGAAGAGATTGAATATCAAGAAGAGTTGAAGGCCGAAGCAACGCTACTGGAGATTGCAAGGAAGTTATGAGCATGATCAGCCTAGAAGGATTTGACAACTGCGTCGCGGGAATCGCGTTTGGGTGCGGAGAACCTGACAGGCTGGTTTACGACACGGCAAAAATCTACGGCAAGCTGCAATACGAAATGGACCTGACGTTTGATGAGTCGATTAAGTTTTTCGACAACATCATCCTGCCGCTAGTGATGGGTCCGGGCGCACCGCTGTTCTTAACTTTTGCCGATATGGATGAAATCAAAGAGGTACATTGCAATGTCCAAGATGACAGTGCGGGAAGCGCGTAAAGTTCTAGCGATCGGATCAGACGACGAAAAGGAAGCGGTTAAACAGGAGCTGCAAGCGATCGCTGCGTCTAACGTGACCGATGTCCTCCAGTGGACTCAATCTGGAGGCATGGCGTTACTCGCGTCGAAAGATATACCGCCGCACGTTCAAAAGGCGATCAAGAAAGTCAAAGTCACGCCCAACCAATACGGCAATGCGATCGAGGTCGAGATGCATGACAAGCTTTCTGCCCTGCGCGTGTTAGCTAGGTATCATGGACTAACCGAACCAAACAGTGACTCCGACAGCCGGCCAAGTATTTTGGGAATCAATTTAAAAGGTCCAGAAGTGACCACATATGAGGTATTAGAAGATGGCGAGAGCGAAGCAAGCGACGGATCAGAGCCAGAGATCGACCCGACGCCGAAGGTCGACGACGGACAGGAAGATCTCTTCTGAGGAAGCGCTTGGCGGACTAAACCTAGATTTCTCTGGTGCGCCGACAACTTGGCAGTTTCTGCATGACGATTCGTTTGTCAGGGGGCTGATGGGGCCGGTAGGTTCTGGCAAGTCATACGGTTGCGCTGCTGAAATCATGCTGCGCGCCGTCAAACAACCCCCGTCGCCGAAAGACGGTATCAGATACTCGCGGTTCGTTATCGTGCGTAACTCATACCCTGAGCTGCGCACCACAACCATCAAGACGTGGCTTGAGCTGTTCCCAGAGAATATCTGGGGACCAATGCGCTGGTCACCACCGATCAGTCATCACATCAAGCTCCCCTCACGGGGCGATGCAGCGGGTATCGACTGCGAAGTGATCTTCATGGCGCTAGACCAGCCAAAGGATGTGCGCAAGCTGCTCTCGCTCGAATTGACTGGCGCGTGGGTGAATGAGGCCAGAGAGTTGCCGCTAGCTGTCGTGCAGGGTCTGACACACCGGGTCGGTCGTTACCCAACCAAAGGCAACGGCGGCTGTCCTTGGCGTGGTATCTGGATGGACACCAACCCGATGGATGATGACCACTGGTGGTATCGCCTATCGGAGAAAGAGCCTGTGCGCGGCAAATACAAGTGGGAGTTCTTCAAGCAGCCCGGCGGCGTAATGGAAACAAATCAGAATGACCATCAAGCTATTCCTGCTGCCGGAAAGTTTTGGAAGGTCAACCCAGAAGCAGAAAACATCAATAACTTGCCGCCCGGTTACTATGATCAGCAGCTCGGCGGCAAGAACCTAGACTGGATTCGCTGCTATGCCGGCGGCGAATATGTGTATGTACAGGAAGGTCGTCCAGTTTGGCCTGAGTTTGACGATTCGGTCATGTCTTGCGACGACATTCAGGTTGACCCAACCATCCCTATTCACATCGGACTCGACTTTGGTTTGACGCCGGCAGCTGTATTTGGACAGAAAAAGCCGAACGGCGCGTGGCATATCTTTAAAGAAATCGTTACCGACGACATGGGACTGGAGCGATTCGGATTAATTCTCTTGAATGAAATCAACGTCAACTACCGCGGCATGGATGTGCTGGTATGGGGCGACCCCGCCGGCTCAAAGCGTGATGAGATCTTTGAAGTGACTGCGTTCGATCATCTTAAAACCCTAGGACTCAATGCCCGGCCTACGGCAAGTAACGACTTCCAAGTGCGCCGTGAAGCGGGAGCGATGCCTATGAATAGGTTTGTTGATAAGCGATCAGGTTTATTGATTCACAAAGACTGCCAACGTCTTAGGAAATCTTTATCAGGCGGTTATCACTTCAAGCGTGTATCTGTTGGAGGCGGGACCGAAAGATTCAGAGATGCGCCGAACAAGAATGAACACTCACACGTCGGCGATGCTTTTGGTTATCTCATGCTTGGCGGCGGAGAGCATCGCGTCATGACTCGCGGCTATGGTGGACGTTATGGTGCTGCTGGTCCAATTGGCAGCGGTCAGTTTAGGGCAAAAACGGATTTCTCAATATGGTGACGTCATTTGATGTAACTCGCATGTTTGGGGTGCAAGGCGCAATCGCTTTACCATTTCACCCATCCCACTTGAGCCGGCTTGAACTAGACAGAGCAGCTGAAGTTGAGTTCACGTCGCTGGACAATATGAAGGCGCGAGCGCAGGAAGTTGCTGATGCGAAGATTGCATGGACAGTATTTCACGACGGCAACCCAGCGCTATGCTTTGGTATTAACCCATACTGGCCCGGCATGGCAGAGGCTTGGATGATCCCGTCTCAATACGCTCTCGATCGAGGATTAAGATTAACTCGCGGAGCCAAGAGGTTTTTTGATACCATTGGCGCAACTCTTGATTTACGCCGTCTGCAAATTGTGGTATGTGTCGATCGGGAAAAGGCCGTTCAATGGGCAGAGTTCTTACGCTTTGAGCGTGAAGGTCTTATGAGGCGGTATGGGCCGGAAGGCAGCGACTACTACATGTACGCGAGGATTTATTAAATGGGCGGGATATTTGGCAGCAGTCCTAAGACGCCAGACACTTCTAAGCAAGAAGCGGTACAGGCAAAACAGGAAGCTCGCACCAAGCGTCAGGAAGCTGAAGAACAGCGTCGTTTGCAAGCGCAAGTCGCTGCGCGCCGCTCCGGAGGCTATCGATCACTTTTATCACCGGAGCGCGAAAATGCTGCTACCGGACTATCTAGCAAACTAGGGAGCTAAATCATGGGTGGATTATTCGGAGGCGGCGGCAGCAAGCCAGCACCAAAGGAACCAGAAAAGCCACAACGCGAAATCAAGAAAGCGACAACTGGCGCGCAAGAGCAAGCCGGCGCAATGCAAGCCCGTCGTGGCGGAGCATATAAGCGCTCTTTGCTATCTACGCCTAGTACGGCGACAGAAGATAACGGCGGCTTGTCAACGAAACTCGGCGGGCAGTAATGCGCAAAGAGCATAAGAGCGAGACTGGCGGTCTAACAGAAGCCGGGAGAAAACACTATGAACGCAAGGAAGGGGGTAACCTACGCCGTCCTGTTCCTTCTGGGGACAACCCTCGTCGTGTATCTTTCGCTGCTCGGTTTGCTGGCCAGAGTCATCCTATGAAGGATGAGAACGGAAAACCGACTCGCTACGCTCTTGCTTTGAAGAAGTGGGGATTCAGCTCCCCGGCGCAAGCGCGTGCGTTTGCAAAACGAAACAAGGAATCGTGATATGCCGATGACAAAGAAAGGGTCAACGATCATGTCTGCCATGAAGAAAAAGTATGGCAAGAAAAAGGGCGAAGAAGTGTTCTACGCTTCCAAGCAGAAGGGCGTGATTAGCGGCGTCGAGAAAAAAGGTACAGCGTAATGGCAAGAATCAGCCCAGCAGAAGTATTGAAGCGTCAGGAGAAAGCCGATGCGCGGAAAGAAGAATGGCGCACGATTTATGAGGAGTGTTACGAATTCGCGCTTCCGCAACGCAATCTTTACTCCGGATATTATGAAGGACGAACAGCTGGGCAAAACAAGATGGTCCGCGTCTTTGATGCCACAGCCATTAACTCAACACAGCGTTTCGCTAACCGTATTCAGTCTGCTCTTTTCCCGCCGTACAGATCATGGTGTACGTTAGAGCCGGGCAATGAAATCCCGCGTGATCGGCGCGGCGAAATCAGAGAGGCGCTGGAAATCTACTCTGAGCGCATGTTTGACGTAATACGCCAGACTAATTTCGATCTAGCAATGTCTGAGTTCTTGCTTGATCTTTGCGTCGGTACAGCAGTCATGCTGATTCAGCCGGGTGACGCAGATGCGCCAGTTCGCTTTGTGCCAGTACCACAATATTTGGTATCACTAGAAGAAGGGCCGCATGGCACAGTCGACAACGTATACCGCAAGCTCCGTATTCGCGGTGAAGCGATTGCTCGTCAATGGCCTGACGCAAAGCTGCCGGAAGATTTGGTGCGCAAGATCGATCAAAAGCCCGATGAAGAAATTGATCTGATCGAGGCAACGGTCTTTAATGTCGACGAAGACACCTATTGTTATCACTTGATCTGGCCAAAGCAAAAAGCTGAGCTAGTTTATAGAACCATGAACGTCTCACCGTGGATCGTCGCTCGCTTTATGAAAGTTCCGGGTGAAGTCTATGGCCGCGGCCCATTGGTTACAGCACTGCCAGACATCAAGACATTGAACAAGGTCAAAGAGCTGGTACTGAAAAACGCATCACTCGCGGTCGCCGGAGTCTATACGGCAGCTGATGATGGCGTACTCAACCCACAGACGATTCAGATCACGCCGGGCGCGATCATCCCTGTGGCACGCAACGGCGGACCACAAGGCGAATCATTGCGCCCATTGCGCTCGGCAACAGACTTCAACACGTCGCAGCTGGTCATCAATGATTTAGTCATGAATATCAAGAAGATGCTGTACGATGATTCGTTGCCGCCAGACAATATGTCGGCGCGTAGTGCGACAGAGATCGTGCAACGCATGAAGGAGCTGTCCCAGAACCTAGGCTCGGCATATGGCAGATTGATCACAGAAGCAATGACCCCAATCGTGCGCCGCGTGTTATACGTTATGGACGAAATTGGCTTAATTGACCTGCCGCTAAGTGTTGACGGTCTTGAGGTTAAGGTTGTTCCGACATCGCCATTGGCCCAGACGCAGAACATGGAAGACCTAGAAAAGGTACTTCAGTTTGGCCAGATTGCTGCTCAGTTTGGCATGCAGGGTCAGGTCATGGTGAACCAAGAGGAAATGCTAGAATACATCGCGGAGAAGATGAGCGTTCCTCAGAAATTGTTGAATAATGCTGAACAGAGGGAGCAGATCATTCAACAGATGCAGGAAGTACAAGCACAACAACAGCAGATGGCTGCTCCGCCGGGAGCGCAATAGGAGTGAGAGATGGAAGGTTGGGACAGCTTACGCCCATCAGATAATACGCACCTGCATAAAAGCAGGATTGCGCAAGACGACTTGAACACCGCCTTTGTTCGATGTTTCTCGACGGAGGCCGGTGGCGAGGTTCTGGAATATCTCAAGCATGTGACATTGGATCAGCCGTCGTGGTTCCCCGGCGAAGATCCAAGTCACGGTTTTGCGCGAGAGGGACAGAACAGCATTGTGAGAGAAATACTAAGACGAATCGAAAAAGGAAGACAGGTATGAGCGACGCTGCTGAAAGCATTGACGTACAAGAATCTAAAGCTCCAGAAGCTGCAAATGAGCAGGAAAGTAACACTTTGCTGAATCCACAGGTTGAGCCGGAAGGGGAACAGTCGCCAGAAGAGTCGGCTGTCCCACACCTTGCTGGCGATCCAGACGCGCCAACAGATGAAGAGATCGATTGGGGCGACAGACCTGAGTGGATGCCGCAAAACTTCTGGAACGAGAAAGATGGTCCAGACCTTGAAGGCTTGTCTAAGGCATACAACGAGCTGCGGTCCAAGATGTCAGCTGGCAAGCACAAGGCACCAGAGGACGGCAATTATGATATTGGCTCACTCAAGGATCACGGCATTGCTGAAGACGATGAGCTGCTTGGTCAATTCAGCTCTTTTGCAACTGAAAACGGCTTGAGTCAGGACCAATTCGATCAGATCACGTCGATGTACATGAATCAGATGTCCGCGATGATGGATGAGGTTGAGACTAACAAGGAGACTGAACTAGCTAAACTCGGCCCGCGCGCAGACAAAGTTATCAATAGCCTGAATACTTGGCTAGGCAAGATGTCCACATCAGGTACATTGGCTGCTGAAGAAGTCGACGCAATTACTCGCGCCGCCAATAATGCAGACTTTATTAAAGCGATGAACAAGATCCGCGCATCTTACGGCGAGCAAACAATTCCTGATGTTACGGTTCAGGAGGGTAGCGCAACAACCAAAGCTGACCTCGATCAGATGGTCGCAGATCCGCGTTATGGGAAAGACATGGCTTACACGCAAAGTGTCGAGCGCAAATTCATGGAATTTTTCGGCGAAGCATAACACTTATAGGGGGTACTTTTACCCCCTATCCCTTCTTTGATGCAGCATAAAAACTGTTATATTTCAAGCAACCGATAACTCAGATTCCTGAGCCGGCGACCTGAATCACTCGGCCCACACTGGACAACCGGAAACAGGTTTTACCCTAAATTTTAATTTTTGGAGATATACAATGGCAGTATCTATTTCAAATGCCTTTGTTACCCTCTTCGACTCAGAGGTAAAACAGGCTTACCAAGGGCAGCGTCTCTTGGCCGGTGTTTGCCGCGAGCGTACAGGGGTAGAAGGTTCAACAGTCAAGTTCCCTAAAATTGGCAAGGGTTCTGCGACTATTCGCGTTCCACAGACTGACGTCACTCCACTCAACGTGTCTTACTCACAAGTCACTGCGACAATGGAAGACTACATCGCTGCGGAATACTCAGATATTTTCAACCAGCAGAAGGTCAACTTCAACGAGCGCCAAGAGCTTGTACAAGTTGTATCTGGTGCAATCGCACGTCGTATGGACCAAGTAGTTTTGGATGCGCTTTCTGCATCTGGCACAACTGCAACAGTCGGCAACGACATCGGTGGTGCAGACTCTAACCTGAACGTAACCAAGTTGCGTGAAGCGAAGAATCTATTGGACACAAACAACGTCCCAATGGAAGGTCGTACTATTCTTTTGCACGCTAACTCATTGCAGTCATTGCTTGGCGAAACTGAAGTTACATCTTCAGACTTCAACACAGTGAAAGCACTGGTTACTGGCGAAGTTAATACATTCATGGGCTTCCAATTCATCACTTTCGGTGATCGTGACGAAGGTGGCTTGCCGATCGACGGATCTTCAGATCGTACTCTGTATGCCTTCCATCGTGACGCGCTTGGCCTTGGTGTTGGTATGGGCCAGCAGTCTCGCGTTGACTATATTCCAGAGAAGACTTCCTTCTTGGTTGCGTCAATGTTCTCAGCTGGTGCGGTAGCGATTGATGACGAAGGTATCGTCAAAATCACTTGCCGTGAATCATAAGGAGGCATAGACAATGGCATATGCAGTAGCAGGGCTTCAGCCCATCGGTGGTCAGGCGAAAGCTGGCAACGCTCCTCAGATGTGGTCATACACTTCTGCTGACGCGATTGCGACAGTGAATACTTCTGGTTACTTCAACGACGCAGCTGACCTTTTGAAGGTTGGTGACCTAATCTATGTGTACGACTCAAACACTCCAACAGCATCGCTTGTTGTTGTGTTGTCAAACACTGGAACAGTCGTTGACGTTTCTGACGGCACATCGCTGTCAGTAGCAGACGCTGACTAAACGAATCGACTCCCCTCCGGGGGAGTCTTTTCTTACGAGGTGATACATGGCTTCAGGCGATACTAAGCTGTCCATCTGTTCGGACGCACTTATTATGTTGGGGGCATCGCCTCTTTCGTCGTTTTCGGAAGGGACTGACTCAGCTCAGATCTGTGACCGACTGTACGACGATCTTAAAGATTCTTTGATTGCGGCGCATCCTTGGTCGTGGTCATTCAAAAAAACGCAATTAGCGCGCTTAACGACAACTCCTCCAAACGAATGGAAATACCAGTACGCTTTGCCGGGCGACACAATCGCCGGTGTTCGCGCGGTTTATAACACCAGCGCAACAGGCGTTTCCCCTATTCAGTATGGCTGGGAGGTTCACGGCGATCATGTTGATTCAAGCGAAGAGCAGCTCTTTGTCGACTACCAATGCTCCCCAAGCGAGTCAGTTATCCCTACATATTTTATCCAGCTTTTGAAATATGCAATGGCAGCTGATATTGCAGAGACTGTAACTGACCAGCTTACTAAAGCTGAATATTACGAACGCAAAGCATTTGGCACGCCTAGCGAAAATCGGCGCGGCGGTTACTTCCGGGTTGCAGCAAATATTGATGGTGCAAACAACTCGGTTGATGCGTTCCAAGACTTTACATTGACAGCGGTGCGCCAATGAGCCGGATTATTCGGGTCCAAACAAACTTCACGTCAGGTGAGCTTGATCCGAAACTGCGCGCCCGAATTGATCTTAATCAATATTACAACGGCTTAGAGTCGGCGCAGAACATAGTTATTCAGCCGCAAGGCGGATTTACTCGTCGCGATGGATTGCGCTATCTAACAGAGCTGCCGTCGTCAGCTGCCAATGGCGTTCGCATGGTTCATTTCGAGTTCTCCGTTGCCGACAGCTATATGCTAATTTTTGTTAATCAGCAGATGTACGTCTTCAAAGACGGGGTGCAGATTACAGACATTAATGGGTCTGGCAACGATTACCTAACTGTAACTAAGGTGACGTCATCAATCATTACTGAAATGTGCTGGGCGCAATCAGCGGATACGCTGATCCTGTCGCATGAAGATATGCAGCCACAGAAGATTTTGCGCGGCGCGTCGGATTCGTCTTGGACTATCTCTGATTTGTCTTTTGACTTCATTCCAAAATACCCATACACATTATCTCTATCCAACCCGGCGGCGAACCTAACCCCCGATGACCCAGAAGGGAACATCAATATCACGGCGTCAGCCAGCGTATTTAACGCCAGCCATGTAAATCAATACATTAACGTATCGCCTCAAGGCAGACTAAAAATCGTCAGTTATAAAAGCGGTACAGAGGTTCAGGCTTATGCAGAGCTGCCCCTGTTCGACAACTCAGTTATCAACTCCGGCGATTGGGAATTGGAAACAGGCTATGAAGACACATGGTCCACGTCTCGCGGATGGCCAAGGTCAGCAATTTTTTATGAAGGGCGACTGTACTTTGGCGGATCTTCATCCCGCCCATCAACGCTATGGGGCAGTCGAGTAGGGCAGTTCTTTGACTTTGATCCGGGCGAATCGTTTGATGATGCTGCATTGGAAGCAACACTTGATACCGGGCGATTCAATGCGATTGTTGACTTGTATGCAGGACGTAATTTGCAAGTCTTCACCACTGGCGGCGAGTTCTATATCCCGCAAACATTAGGCGATCCGATCACTCCATCGAATCTTGCAGTGCAGGAGCAAACGTCAAACGGCTGTCGCCCCGGCATCAGAGTCGTCAACGTGGACGGCGCGACTGTATTCGTGCAGCGCCAAGGGAAAGCGCTAGCTGAGTTTATTTTTAGCGATACGGTCAATGGCTATGTCGCAACAAAGATCTCGCTCTTGTCGTCGCACTTGTTAAAAGCGCCATCTGACATGGCCGTCCGAAATGCGACATCAACAGACGAAGGCAACAGGCTTTTAATTGTTAATGCGGAAGATGGGACACTAGCTTGCTACACGCTGCTAAGATCTCAAGAAATTATTGCTCCGACAGAATGGGTGACTGACGGTGAGTTTCTTTCTGTGGGTGTTGATATTGCCGACACTTATGTCGTCGTTAAGCGAAACATCGATGGTAGCGATGTTTATTATGTCGAGCTGTTTGACAACAGCCTTACTCTTGACTGCGCTACATCTGGTACGACAGCGACAACAGTAACCGGACTCGACTTCCTAGAAGGCGAAACGGTCAAGATCGTTAGGGACGGCATTGTTGAGGCAGATCAAGATGTCACATCAGGCTCAATTACATTGGCCGACCCGGCAACTGAGACTTATCAAATTGGATTAAACTTTACGCCAAATGTCGTGACGCTGCCAGCAGAGCCAAGATTGCAATCCGGACCGATTCGCGGGTTTAAAAAACGCATCCTTGAAATCAACTCAGAACACTTTGAATCTCAAGCAGTCACAATTAATGGCGAACAGGTTGCGTTTAGGCAGTTCGGGAACAACAATCTGGACCAAGAAGTGCAGCCTTTTACTGGCGTAAAAAGATCTGGTCCTTTGCTTGGGTTTGTAAACGAAGGCAAAATCACAATTACTCAGACAGTGCCGCTCAAGATGAATGTGTTGGCGCTAGACTACAAACTATCGGTGGGCCAGTAAGATGTCAGTCAAACTCGCAATGGCAGTCGCATCATCAGTTATTGGTGCGGTTGGGCAGATACAGGCAGGAAAGGCGCAAGCCGCTGCATATAATGCGCAAGCAAAGCAAGCCGAGCTGCAAGGAAAACAACAAGCGATACAGTATCGCCAGCAGGGCGTCGAGACTTTGCGCCGGCTAAGAGAGAATATCTCTGCGACACGAGCAAGGGCAGCTGGCTCCGGACTCGATCCATACAGCGGAACGCCGGCTTCATTTGAGCGTTATGCTTTAAGAATGGGTTCAGAGGAATACACAATCGCTCAAGAAAATGCGGTATTGGCTGCCGAGGGCGGAGTCCAACAGGCTGCTCAATATAGCGCAGCAGCATCACAAGCAAGACGCCAAGGATACTTTGGCGCAATGGGATCACTTGGCCAAATGGGTTTCCAAGTTGAGCAAGCTGGCGGATGGGGCAAGGTACTAAGTTAGGAATAGGCGATGGCGATTCAGAGATACCAAAGATCAGGCATTAGATATTCAGATATGCCAAGCATTGACCCTATTGCTGCGCGCGAAGCTGCGCGTACAGGTCAGGTCTTGTCTCAGTCAATGGATCGTGTTTCACGTTTTGCATTTGCCGCAGCTGAAAAGCAGTACAGAAGAGAAGCCAAGATAGAAGGCGCTCAGATGGTAGAAGATCTGGGGGCAGTCGGCGCGCTTAAACAAATTGCAGAAAAAGGCGGTCCGCAAGATCTAATTGACGACACAGCTTATGCAGTCGCTAACCGGATCGCAGCCAACGAAATTGAAACCGATGCGCGCGTCACTATCCAAAAGCTACTTACTGACGCAGAGCTTGGCAATACCTCTTACTCAGAGTTTGAGACGCAGCTTGCAGATGTTCAACTTGGTTATCCTGCTGCGCTTTCAGATCTTGATCCAGAAGCCGCTGCAATCACTAAAGTCAAGATTGATGGCGTTGCAGCCACAGCGTTAACAAGTTACAGCGAGACATTCCAGAAGCGTCAGATCAAGGACGCACAGGGTCGCGCATTGATGGGCATCGATCAGCGACTAAAAGATATTAGTGCTACCGCAGTTTCTGATAGTGAGGTTAGGACAGAGCTATTAGAACAAGAAATGCTGTCGCTTGAAGCGTACATGCGTGACTACGATTTCAGCGAAGAATTTATCTCCAAGACTTTAATCGGTGCGCGCGAGCAAGCAGTTACAGATCAAGTCATTACAGATTTCAACAACATTGATTCGATCGCAGATAAGCAAGCATTTCTAGCAGACCTGCAAGAAAATCCCCCGAAAGAGCTTGGTGTCGAGGCTGCCCGCACATTACGCCGGTCACTAAAAGCAGAACTAGGCTCTGCAATCTCTGCGCGCAACAGTCAGGTCACAGAGCTTGGTAAGCAAATAGATTCACGCATCCTTGATGTTGTCGAAGCCAGCGGAGATCCCGGTGACGAAGTTGTGTATAACTTGGGGATCGAAGTAATGAAAACCGGCGATGCCGGCTTAAAACAAGAGTACGACGAAGCTGTCGCAATCCGCTCACAAATGATGGCGCTACGCAAAATGCCGCCAGACATGCTTCAGGAAGAAATCAATGAAATGCGCACAGAGGGTATCTCAACCCCATTTGAGGCGCGCATGGTCGAGTCAGCTGAAAAGCTATTGTCATCAATGAGGACAGAGGTGTCAAAAGACCCACTGTCTTATGGAATCAAAGCAGGGATTATTAGCGCGACGCCGATTGACTATACATCAATGGAAGGCATGGCAAGAAGCCTTGAGCAGCGCATAGATGATGCGCGCAAGGTAGCGAATCATTACGGGGTAACGCCGCGTTTCTTAACAGATGACGAAGCAGATCGGTTATCAACAGCAATCGATGAAGTACAAACCCCAGCTGAAAAAGCGCAGTTCGCAGTCAACCTGAACAACATGCCTCCAGAAATCTGGGAGCAGCTGGCAGAGAAAGGCAATGAAACTTTTGCCATTGTGTCCGCTATTGGCGACCCCACTCTCGGACGTCTTGTATTCCAAGGCGAAACATTGATCGAGCAGGGCTTAGTCAAAATGCCAACAAAGGCAGAGGCAGCAGCCGTTGTTCAGGATTACATGAGCAATGTTTACGAAGGCGAAGACCTAACAGCGGTCATTAAGGCTGCTAACGCGCACTACGCCGCGACGACAGCAGATCGGGCTGAATATGACGTTGATGACTTTGAAGCCTCACTGAAAGCCGTTACAGGCGGAATTGGCGAGTCGAATGGTATGAAACATCAGCTGCCTCGCGGCGTTGACCAAGAAGTGTTTGGGAACTTTATTGAAAAGTTTTCAGCTCGCATGGTTACAAAGTATGGCGGAGTCGCTGGCGAATTGACGCCAGATCAGGCAGCGGAGCGCATCCAAGAGTCTCAATTCAAAAGCGTTGGCAACGGACGCTGGGTCGTAATGAACGGCGGCGTACCTATCATGCGCAAAGACGGCGAGCCGTTTATTGTCACATGGGACAAGGATGCGCAGACTGAAGCAAACATCTTGTCCGGCATCGTGGTCGAATAACGATGACATTTGTATATGACAAGTCTCAACGGTCCATCATGCAGATGATGCCGCAGCCAGAAGAGCTGCAACCTGAGGCAACATTCGGCGAAGTGTATACAGCTGCGTTTAGACACGCTGTCAACGAAGAGATGTCCATCTCTGGCGGTTTAAACAGAGAAGGTTATCGGCAAAGACAGCGCGAGGTAAAGCGCCTGATTGACGAAGGCCAAATCACCAATGTCGATGATTACACCGATCAAATGGGTGAACTTGATTACTATGTTCTGTCGCAGAGCTTTGACACGATTAAAAGCGATGAGCAGCTCGCAGAAGAGCGTAATGCGTTCTTAGCAGAAGAACGTAAAAAGAATGAAGAAGTTATGGAGCGCGGATCAGGTGTAGCGCAGTTTCTTGGTTACGCATCTGCTTTTGTTATCGATCCAATCAATCTTGCGACGCTTCCAGTGTCAACAGCAGTTACCGGCGCCCGGTCATTATCTTGGCTAGCAAGAGGGCTGGCTGTCGGCAAACGAGAAGCAGCGCTCTCTGTCGCAACAGAGCTGGCGATTCAGCCACTTGTGTATGAACACAAAAAGAACATTGATTCTCCATACTCATGGCAGGACGCAGTTTCTAACATCGGCATCGCGGCAATCGGGTCTTATGGACTTGGTTTTGCAACAGGCGGCCTTGCTGGTTACTTCAAAGCAGTACGCCAAAAAACAGAACCATTTGTCGACCCGATTCAGGACGACATGGCGCTGCGATCGCTTGATGATCTTGCTGACTATGTTCAGAAGACCGAAGCAATGCGGTATATGCCAGCAAAGATCTTTGATGACGAATACGGCAAGTACATCTCAAAGGAGTACGCCGATCTAACAAAGCTGAAGAGCCAAACAAAGCGAGAGCTTCAGCGGGAAATCAAGCAAGCGCAGAAAGAACAGACGACGATCCTGCGCATGATTGCTGACATGGGCGGCCTCAATCAAAAAGAATGGGTGTCGCAAGGCGTCGACCCTGCTTACTTCACAAAGGCAGGTGCAATCAAAAAAGGTATGCGCCCCGGCTATCCACTGTTCAGAGCAAAAGGCGGGATGACGCCAGAAGATTTGGCCGAGCGGTTAATGGAAGAGAACGTATTTTCTGACGGCTTAGTGGATGATAACCGCGCAATCGATTATTTACATGCAGCGCTCACAGATCCGGAAAAGCCATTTAATCTTGAAGCGCGGACAAAACTAGAAGATTTACAGCGTCGTATGCAAGAGCTGGATGACGCTCCGGACGACGACGCATTAGAGAAGATTTATCGTCGTGCCGGCGAAGAACGCATTGAAGCGAATCTGGAATCATTGCGCGAGCTGCACATCAATCTTGAGCAGATGAACGCACCATCCAAGGCAGAAGAGTTTTACTTTGACCCGAAGCCAGCAAAAGTTGCAGCGCAGTCTGTTAGCGAGCGTGAGCGCATGGTTCTGGACAAGATGGGGATTACCGACGAATACGACGAAGCAATGGAAGCATTTGAGCGCACAGAGAATCGCGTGCTATGGGACGAAGCAGAAGGTAAGCTGGTCGACGCAGACGAAGTAATGAAAGAGATCGATGACGAAATCGCCGGTCTTGATGATGTATTGAGGTGTACGATCGGTGGCTAGTTTTCAGAATTGCGTAAGCGCAGCACTCAAGCGTAAGGTCATTAGCAAGCGACTGGCCGATCAGATTCTCTCTGCGCCGGACCCAGAGCAAGCGATTGATGACTTATTAGCAGAAGCATCACGCAAACGTCGTGAAGCAGCCATTCAGACTGTCCGGTTATCGCAATCTATTGAAGATATTGGCAGCCATGCCGAAGGCCAATATGCCGGACTTCAAGCATTGATGACCAAAGATCCTACCGGAAAGTCTGGCTATAAAAACATCGAATACTTGGGGCGTTATTACGAAGGCAAGTACCACTCAAAGTTAGCAAATATGCTATCTCGATTCAGAACTCGGAATCTGGGATTCGCTCAAGATACTGAATCTCTTAACAAATTTGTTAGAGCTGTTTACGGCGAAGCAGTTGATGACGCAGAGATTGACCAGTTTGGGAAAGACTGGCTCAACATGATCGAAGAAATGCGCGTTGAATTTAATCGCAAAGGTGGATCAATCTCAAAGAATGAGCGCTTCTTGTTCCCACAGAACCACAATGCCGAAGCAATCAAGAAAGTTGGCTATGACAGTTGGCGTGATCGCATATTGCCTAAACTTGATCGATCCAAAATGCTGGATGATCTAGGCCGCCAGCTTGATGATGAGCAGCTGGAGCAATCACTCAAACATGTTTACGAGACGATCACTACCGGCGGATTAAATAAGGTCAAAGACTTTAGTGTTCCGCGCTTGGGCAAGAAGCTGTCTCGCCGACACTCAGAGCGCAGATTCCTGTATTTCAAAAACGCAGAGTCATGGATTGACTATCAGAACGAATTCGGTCGCGGCGACGTATTCACAACACTGACCGACTATGTGAACTCAATGGCAAATGATATCGCAGTCATGGAGCGACTCGGACCAAACCCGCAGACGACATTTGATGCATTGGTTGCACAGGTTAAGAAGACCGATGGAATGACCGGGCGTCAGGCATTTATGTCTGATGCGCTATTCAAAACAGTGACTGGCCGTGTAAACCAAGGCGAGCTGACTGGCGTAGCAGATGTATTGCAGACGACTCGGAACTACCTAACAGCGTCAACATTAGGCAAAGCATTTTTATCAGCGATCTCTGACATTGGGTTCCAAGCAATCACATCGCAATACAACAGGATTCCGGCGCTCAAAGTCATGAAACGCCAAATCAGCCTGATGAATCCATCGAACGAAGCTGATCGAGTCTTTGCGGTAAAGCTGGGTTTGATTGCTGATAACTGGATTGGGCGCGCTCATGCAGCAAATCGTTATGCCGATGTTTACGGAGTCGGCACATCAGCAAAGGTTGCTGAAGGCGTAATGCGGGCATCACTACTTGCGCCGTGGACCGATGCTGGACGGAAAGCATTTGGCATGGAATTCAGCTCAATGCTTGCTGACAACTTTGGGAAGTCGCTAGATCAGCTGGATGACCACATCAAGCGCGCATTTGAGACGTATGGGATTGGCGCAGCTGATTGGGATGCGTTCAGAAAAACGACTCCACTAGATCTTAATGGAGCAAAGTTCGCAGATGTAACGCAGCCAAATGGCGTTAAATTCCATCAGATGATTTTGTCGGAAACTGATTATGCTGTTCCGACTCCAGATGCTAGAACGCGAGCGATCATCAGCGGCGGGCTAGGAAGGGCGACAATCGAAGGTCAGGCATGGCGCTCAGTGATGATGCTCAAATCATTCCCTGTGACAATCATTAGCACACACTTTTACCGCGCCGCGTATCAAGCAACGACCGGAGAGAAGCTGCAATATCTGACAATGCTTCTTGCTACAACCACAGTTCTTGGTGGGGTTGCTCTTCAGGTTAAGGATATTGCAGCTGGGCGCGACCCAAGACCGATGGATGGAATTGAATTTTTTGCTGCGTCGCTAGTACAAGGCGGCGGCCTTGGTATTGTTGGAGATTTACTATTCTCTGATGTCAACAGATTCGGCGGCGGACTTGTGTCCACAGCATTTGGACCGACAGGCGAGCTAGTGGACAAAGGTTTTAGCCTAACACTCGGCAATATTCAGGAAGCGGTTCGCGGCGAAGAAACAAATGTATTGGGCGAGACAGCTAAGTTTGTTGAGCGATATACGCCTGATATATGGCAGCTGCATTTAATCAAAGGGGCGCTATTCGATCAGATACAAACACTTGCTGATCCCAAGGCGGAAAAGAAGTTTAACCGGATCATGCGCAAGCGTGAAAAAGACTATGGTCAGGGGTACTGGTGGAAGCCCGGAGAGGTAGCGCCTAGAAGGACACCTGAGATGGGCGCAGCGCTAGAAGCTCCCCCAGAAAAGTGATATATACGACAACAGGATAGGTAGGAAAAACGCATGGCCGATTACAACATCAACGCAGTTGCTCGAAAGGTATCCTACACCGGATCTGCTGGTGTTGGGCCGTATGGATTTTCGTTTGAAATTTTGGACGAAAACGACGTCGCAGTCTACTTCAACGAAACAGCCCTGACAATCACGACAGATTATACGGTAACCATTAATGCAAATGGGACTGGCTCAGTAACGCTTATTGTCAATGTTGGCGGCAATATACCTGCAACTCCAGATGCAGATGACCTAGTTGTTATTGTAGGGGCTAGGGATATTGAGCGTACAACAGACTTTGTAACTGCTGGCGATCTACGCGCTTCAGCCTTAAATGAACAGCTCGACGCGCTAACCATTCTTGTTCAGCAAGTTGCCGAAGAAGTTGAGCGATCGGTCAAAGCGCCAGTTTACGATCCTACCGGCATCAACATGATCCTGCCCAAGAAGGCAGATCGCGTTAATGCATTTGTTGCATTTGACGCAAACGGTGACATCTCAGCTGCCGTTCCTTCAGACGACGTGACGACACTTGCAGAAGTTGCGACAGACATTAAGAACTTGGCCGACATCGAAGACGGCACAATCGCAACAGACGCGATCTCTGACACAGCAGCCATTGCGTCGGATGTCACAACAGTTGCCGGGATTGCAGCCAGTGTCACGGCAGTTGTTGCCGATCAGGCGGACATCGGTGTTGTTGCAACAGACCTAAGCGGATCGGACACTATCGGCACAGTCGCGGCCAACATCGCGGATGTATCGTCAGTCGCCGCCATCGACACGCAAGTCTCGGCAGTTGCAGCCGATGCCACAGATATTGGCACAGTCGCAACAGACCTAGCTGGGTCCGACACAATAGGAACAGTCGCCGGTATCGCGGCCAACGTCACCACAGTCGCCGGCATTTCTGCCGATGTCACCGCAGTCGCAGCAGACGCGACGGACATAGGTGTTGTGTCAACAGACCTCGCAGGGTCTGACACTATCGGCACTGTCGCCGGGTCAATTGCAAACGTCAACACAGCTGCAACCAACATCGCGTCGATCAACACTTGTGCAAGCGACATTGCCCAGATCATCACAACAGCAAACGATCTTAATGAAGCAGTCTCTGAAATCGATGTAGTCGCAACCAACATTGCGTCGGTCCAGACAGTCGGCGACTCGATTGCGAACGTCAACACTCTGGCCGGCCTAGACACAGAAATCACAACACTGTCCGGTATCTCGGCAGATATAACGACAGTCGCAGCCGACGGCACAGACATCGGCGTAGTCGCCGGCCTGTCCACAGACATCGGCACACTGGCCGACATCGAAGACGGCACTGTTGCCACAGATGCGATCTCTACACTTGCGGCGCTGGATACAGAGATTCAGGCGCTATACGCAGAACTCGCAGCAATCAGCGCAAAGGTCAGCAAGACCGGTGACACAATGACCGGAGATCTGATCCTTGATACCAATGGCGCTTTGACGTTGCCAGTCGGTACAGAGGCACAGCGTCCAACCCCAGTCAAAGGGATGTTCCGATTCAACGATGACGAAGATCAGTTTGAAGGCTATGACGGTGCCGAATGGGGTGCTGTCGGTGGCGGTAACACGGCTGTCGTCGGATGGGAAAACCAGATCACAGTCGCAGAGAGTTACACAATCACAACAGGTAACAACATGGTAAGCGCAGGGCCAGTCACGATTGACACAGGCTCGACGGTAACCGTACCAACAGGATCAAGATGGGTGGTGGTTTAAGATGGCACTTGAATTAAACGGAACAACAGGCGTATCGCTTGTACAGGATGGGGTGGTCGGACTAGATGCTTTATCTAGTGGTGTAAAAGCCGCTTTAAGTGTCCCTGTTCAATTTCTTGTTGTCGCTGGCGGTGGCGGTGCGCCAACTTGGGGTGGTGGCGGTGCTGGCGGTTATAGAACTTCCGATGGAACTTCTGGTGGTGGAGCGTCTGCTGAAGCTGAATTATCTTTATCCTTAGAAACAAACTACACCGTGACCGTTGGTGCCGGTGGAGCGGGAGCCACAGGAAATACTGTCGGTGGAAGTGGTTCAAATTCTGTTTTTTCAAACATTACTAGCATTGGCGGTGGCGGCGGCGCTGGTGGCGGTGGTCAACAAGCAACTGACGGAGGCTCTGGCGGCGGTGGCGCTGGTGGCGGTGACAACTTTGGTGCCGGAACAGCTAATCAAGGTTTTGCTGGTGGCGTTGGCACCGGAGGCACTGGTGTTACGTCAGGTGGCGGTGGCGGTGGCGCTGGCGCTGTCGGTGGAAATACAACCGGCTCTGTCGCTGGCGCTGGTGGTGCTGGTGTAGCCTCATCAATTACTGGATCACCTGTAACCCGCGGTGGCGGTGGTGGAGGCGGAGGTGATGGCCGAAGCCCCGGAATAACTGGAGGCGCTGGTGGCTCTGAAGGCGGAGGCGCAGGATCTCAAGCTGGAACTGGAACTGCGGGTACTGCTAACACTGGCGGCGGTGGCGGTGGTGGCGGCCTTACATCAGGAGGAGCCGCCCAAAGTGGCGGAGCTGGAGGCTCTGGAGTAGTCATTATCAGATACTCAGACTCATTCACCATTACAAACCCCGGCGGGGGCCTCACATTCTCGACTGCAACAGACGGCTCCTTTAAGGTGACAACATTTACTGCTGGCACTGGAAATATCCAGTTCGGCGCATAAGGAAAGGACATGGCACATTACGCTTTTTTAGATGAAAACAATGTCGTGACCGAAGTGATTGCGGGCAATCCTGAAGGCGGCTTGATTGATTGGGAATCGCACTACAGTGCATTTCATGGGCAACCCTGTAAGCGTACAAGTTATAACACCTTTGGTGGAGTTCACCAAAATGGCGGCACTCCATTCCGCAAGAATTATGCGGGTGTCGGATACACTTACGATGCTGACCGTGACGCATTTATTCCTCCACAGCCTTTTGCATCATGGACACTGAACGAAGCATCCTGCTTGTGGGAAGCACCTGTTGCATACCCTGACGATGGTAATATGTACCAGTGGGACGAAGAAACAACCAACTGGGTTGAGGTAACAGAATGAGTAAGGTAGCAATCAAGGGCAACGCAAGCGGCACAGGTACGTTTACGGTTGAAGCCCCGAACAGCAACACAGATCGCACATTGGTATTGCCTGATGAGGCGGGGACGGTGTTGACGAGTGCCAGTGATATTTCTTCTAGTCAGTTACCGACAAATGGGTTTTTTCACGCAACAATTACGGGCAGTCAAAGTATCACAGCAAGCACCGCTACCGTAATCACTTTCAATACAGAGTCGATTGATACAGAGGGGTGGTATAACTCAAGCACTTATACATACACTCCACAGATTGCAGGATGGTATGAATTTTCAGCAAAAATTTCTGTAGGGAATACTGGAAGCGCACGAACAATCTTGGGGTTTGAAAAAAACGGATCTGGAGGAATAAGCAATAGAGCATTTGATTTTGGTATAAACAGCTTGACGACTGGGCTTCAAGCTAGTGGGGTTTACTATTACTACGCAAACGGAACTACCGACAATTTCAGAGCAATAGTTTGGGCGGACTTAAACGAAACTGTGAGAGAAACGGCAAGTGCCGATGGTACTTACTTCACTGGTAAATTGGTAAGGGCAGACTGATGACTTTGTTTGAAAAAATCAATGTAATTTATCCAGAGCTTGTGTCGGATGACTTCTTAACAGTTATTCTCCTTAGAAACGACTCAGACGGCAACGGCGACTACATCGCAGTCTGGAATCACCCAACACTTGCACAGCCTACGCAAGAGCAACTTGATGCGGTAGGAGAGGAATAATGAGCGAAATTCAAGTAGGCCAAATCAACAGCACTGACGGCTCAACAGCCATCACGACAGGTGCAGACGGCTATGTGTCTTTTGCCAAGACGCAGATCGGTGGCCGCA
>Ga0209654_1001096_pt1 | contig 22666 bp, 25 predicted proteins | sample SaaInl1SG_22_DNA_FD_184646 | JGI IMG/M metagenome (GOLD analysis project Ga0209654, IMG submission 184646) | Marine microbial communities from expanding oxygen minimum zones in the Saanich Inlet - ESP_161SG_22_DNA (SPAdes) (version 2) | ecosystem: Environmental > Aquatic > Marine > Intertidal... | reverse complement strand
CTTCTCCCACTGCTCGGGTTCACGAGCATCCACAAAAGTGCATTCGATGCCCCATTGCGGAAGTATGGTGTTCAAAATGTAGGTTGAGTTCCCAAAGATTGCCTGCGCACTAATCACATGATCACCGGCTTTTAAATGTGCTGCAAACGTCGTGAAAATGGCATTCATACCACTAGCTGTTGCTACAGCGGACTCTGCTCCCTCGAGAGCAGCTATTTTGTTTGCAAATTCGTCCGTGTTGGGATTGCTAAAACGGCTGTATAAATTTCCTTCGGCCTCCCCAGCGAAAATGGCAGCACCCGCGGCTGCATCATCAAAAGTGAAGGACGAGGTGAGGTACAAAGGAACGCTGTGCTCCTTTTGGTGGGTTTGCGGCGATTGCAGTCGAACCGCTTTGGTTTCGAAGCCTAGCTCTTTCATGCTCGGTGAAGTTTAAGGACAACAGGAACACTAGCTTCCAATACTGCAAATGCACTACAGTATTTAGTTTTTGTAAGTTCTACCGCACGTTCCAAAACCGCATCTGAAGCATCAGTATCTACGGTAATGACCAATTCAACGCTATTAAAAATCCGAGGCATTTCTTCTCTTCGCGAAGCCACTACTTCAGAGCTGTAACTGCGAATTTCATGACGACCTTTCTTCAAAATATGAATGATATCGATGGCACTACAACCTGCAAGGGAGATAAGCATTAACTGCATAGGACGGAAGCCGCCGTCTTTACCACCGAACTCTTCAGCGGTATCTAATCGTAATTCATGATTGCCTGCTTTGGCTATCATGCCAAAACCATCGTCCGTACGCTCTAAACTGACTTTCATTAGATGAAAAAGTTGTGAGCATTTCGAGAAAGAAGAAAGTGTGGTACTTCTATCTGTATCTATTTCCGCTTGAAGCGAAAAGGAATTAGCACCTTCTCATCAGATTTGAGGGTTGCTAAGGTTTCACAGGGCCGTTCCCTCCACCTTTCTCGATACACTCTTGTTATGCGACAAAGAAAAGGCAAAAAATTAGGAAAGGTGACGGCTTAGGCAAGAAAAATCACCGCACACCAAAAACTCACTTTTTCTCAAAATTGCGTCTCAAAATGAGAATATTTCTCAATTCGAGACAGAGGTCTTGCGGTTAATCCGCTGATTTTCAAAATTTTGAGTTTATGGCACGTTATTCACCTGTGTATGGGCAACAAAAAATATTTGCCGTGAAAAAGACATTACTAGCACTTGGCGCTTTCTCCATTTTGGTCACTTCTTGCCAAAAAGATGAAAGTATGATTTTATCGACCCCAGTCGGTGCGGAAGGAAATCAAATGACCCTGGATAAGCTCGACCCTGCCATGAGTCACACCTTCAACCAACACGAAACGTGGTCGGGCACTATAACTGCAGAAGGCTATGAAGGCCCACTCTCAGGGATTCCACTTACAATATACAATGCAGATGCAGTTGTCTCTCAGGGTTGGACGAATGCGACGGGCGAATGGAGCGTTAAGCTTAACCACACCCCTTCTATGGATCTAAAGGTGGTTTGTGAGGTACCTACGCTACAAAGTACAACTCCTATTTTGAATAAAGACTTTAGTATTGTGGTGAAACCAGGGCAAAATCAAAGCGCATTTGAAGCTCCGTTGGAATATGTACAGAATAAAAGCGGCCAAACTAGTGTTTCATTCCGGGGACGAAACAATTGGTACGACGATCGCAACTACAGTATGCAGCGTACAAGATCATGGCAAAATTTGCCGCATATGGTAGATCCAGACACTTTGAGTGATGCCTTCTTAACATACATTGCGAACTCTGTTCCTGAAGAATACCCTGTAGGTGTACACACTCCGGATTTCCTTGCTAAGGGAACCACAAGTTTGCATATCACAGATTCAGCTGACGTATGGATGACCTTTGTCGCAGAAGGTGCTGGTTATAAGAACACTGTGGGAATCTTTACTTACACTGAGAATACTGTACCTCAAAGCGCTTCCGATATAGATACCATTTGGACAGTATTTGAGAACTTCTCTGGCAATTATTCTGGAGGCGGCTTGGTAGCTGGCGATAAAGTATACATCGGATCTTATCCTGCTGGGACCTACATTGGTTTTGCACTTATCGCAAACGGATATGGCGGTCACGGCACCAACTACCGGAACAACAATGTATATTATAGCATCCCTGAGATTAACCCTGAAAGTAATCCTGAAAAGCTTCAGCACAACGTATTATTATATGACGACAATACGGGTCGTTTTGTAATTGGATTTGAAGACCTCGTAAGGAGCTCTGGTCAGAGTGATGAAGATTTTAACGATGCATTATTTTTCTGTACCTCCAATCCTATTGAAGCTATCGACACTACGGGTGTTACCCCTATAGTTGAAGAATTGGCCGATTGTGACGGAGATGGCTTACCTGACCATGCAGATATTGCGCCTTGCGATGCGCGTTATGCAACCAAAAACACTACCCAAGGACGTCTTATGTTTGAAGACCTCTTCCCATTCAAAGGTGATTATGACTTTAACGACATCGTCATAGACTATACCGCTGTTGCTTGGAATAGCAATAGTGGCATCACCGGAAAAATGGAATACTCATTTTCTCTAAAAGCAGATGGCGGCACTTTAACCAATGGCTTTGGTTTTAGTATCGATGATTTAAGTAGCTCTGCTATTTCTAATGTTGTGTTCGGAAATGAATCAGGCAGTATGGAAGAAGATGGAGATGCCACTTTCATTTTAAGTAGCGATTGCTCTTTCGCCGGCCATGTCTATATGAACAATTCAACCACAACGGCAACTACTTCTAGCTACCCAACTTATACTGTTTCTTTCGAAATCAACGGGGCTTCTGGTAACGATGTTTTCTGGGGTGAAAAATTGAATCCAATGATTTTTCAGAGTTTAGACAACGGCAAGCGTAATGAGATTCACCTCAAATTCAAGAAACCTTCTTCTGAGGCCGACCCAACACTAATTGGTACTGGAGACGACATCACACTTTTAGAGGATGTACTTTTCGAAGGAGATTGGACGAATGCGACACCAGCAGAAAGATACTGGGCGCAATTGCTACATAGCGGGGAAAGCACCACACTTCCTACTACTACTAATACTTACACGGATAGAGACGGCTACCCTTGGGCGATGCACGTTGATATCAATGTTAAGTATCCATATGAACAAATAGATATTAACGAGGCCTACCCAAATTTCTCAAATTGGGTGGAAAGCAACGGGGATAGAAATACGAATTGGTTCTTAAGCGAAGTGACTGGAAAGGTGTTTGAGTAACGGCATAACACTCCAATGGAAAAGGCTCGTGGTAACTCACGGGCCTTTTTTGTTCGTACTCATGAACGCTAAGGAGTTATTTCCGTTATTTGTGGAATGCTCAGTTACAGCACATACGAATTATCACCGGAAGCCCCATGGGTCACTTTTGTTCATGGCGCAGGTGGTTCCTCAACTATTTGGTACAAGCAATTGCGCTCTTTTAAAGAGAATTATAATGTGCTGCTCGTTGATCTTCGAGGCCACGGAAGAAGCAAGGCTCCTTTCTATGAAAAGCTCAAGCAATACAACTTCACGACCATCGGTAACGAGGTAATTGAAGTATTGGATCACTTAAAAATCCAAAGTACGCATTGGATAGGCATCTCTTTAGGGACTATCATTATCCGTGAAATCACAGAGCGGTTCCCAGAGCGCACATTGAGTATGATCATGGGTGGCGCTGTAATGAAGCTGAATAAACGTGGACAAGTATTAATGAGAACTGGTGCACTTTTGAAGAGTGTTCTCCCCTACATGATTCTCTACAGATTCTTTGCCTGGGTCATCATGCCCAAGCGTAAACATGTGGAATCTAGAAACCTGTTTGTTAGAGAAGCCAAAAAGCTCTATCAACAGGAATTCAAGCGCTGGTTTACTCTAGTTGCCGAGGTCAATCCCCTTTTGAAATACTTCAGATTTAAGGACGCAAAAGTTCCTACACTTTATATTATGGGCAGCGAGGATCATATGTTCCTGCCGTCCATTCGAAAGATTGTGAGTGCTCACCAAAGCGCACTTCTTCACGTCATTGAAAACTGCGGCCACGTTGTTAATGTTGAACAGCCAGAGATTTTCAATGAGGAAGCACTCAAGTTTTTAAATAAAATTGACCAGAAAAACGAGCATGAATAACTCGCTTATAAGATTTAAATGGGTTGCTTTTCTAGAAGGAACCTCTTTCCTAATCCTACTCTTTATTTGCATGCCATTGAAGTATGGAATGGACATACTATGGCCGAACAAAATTATGGGTATGGCACATGGCGTTTTGACTGTGCTTTATGTATTTACCCTAATTGATTTTAGCATCAACTACAGAGTAGGTTTCTTTCGTGTGGTCCAATTCTTCATCGCTTCCCTACTGCCTTTCGGGACGTTTTATGCAGAAAAGAAGTGGCTAAGACCTCTGGAAGCCTAAAGCTCTTCAATCTTTTTTAGTAGCTCGTCCGCCTCTGCTGCAAGCTTATCGCTCTCAGCCCTATTGCTGTGGCTCAGCTCGTAACTTTTCTTAATGAGCGCATCGTAGCGATCTTCCATTTTCTCCTTTTCTGATTTCTTTTTGAATAGTCCGAACATGTCATAAAGTTTGAAAGACTAACAAAACTAGGTCGCCATGGTTTACTCTGCAGGACCATAATTCGTCTGCTTAGCGCCCTCGGGTCGAACGACTAGATTTTTCATTACCAAATCCACCTCGTACTGCGCTTGCTCCAGGGTTATCTCCACGACGGTAAGCAATACGCAGGCTGCTTTGCAAATCTTTTAGAAAGGTCTGCTGCTCTTCGGCTAAGAGAAAAACCATGTCCATTTCTGGAAGCTGGTGAATAATAACAGATTGGATAGCTCCCATGCGCTGTAGGCTAATGTCATTATCCTCATAGCCTAAATCTCCCGCAGTAAACACAAAGTCATACTCCAGTACATCTGGCGCATATTTCAGCTCCTCGAAGCTGTTCACTTTTCCAGAGCCATTTTCTCCAATAAATTTCACAAATGTGTGTTCATTGGTTTTAAAAAATGTTTGACCCGCCGCTTTCACTGTGAATCGAAAACGAAACCGTTCCTGATTATTTTCCAACCCATATTGAGCAGCCAATATCAATGTCGTATCGCCTTTAGTTGCTAGCTCGAAAGGCATGATCTTGGCAATAGGTCGATTCAAAGCATCTATATCAAAAACGACCTGCGTATTTTGACCATAGGCGGACACAGATAGCAGGAACAATAAAATGAAGGACTTTTTCATAATTTTGATATTAGATCTTTTAACATATGCATATACCCGCCAATTCAGTCTCCGACTACATATCAAAGGTTCCTGAGGACAGAAAAGAATCTTTTGAAAAGATACTTGAAATTCTTCGCAACAACCTACCTGTGGGCTTTGAAGAATGTATGAGCTATGGCATGCCATCTTTCAGTGTGCCACATAGTCTTTATCCATCGGGGTATCATTGCAAACCTTCTGAGCCATTGCCTTTTATTTCAGTGGGGAATCAAAAGAATTTCATAGGATTTTATCACATGGGAGTCTATGCCATGCCGGAGATCTTCGATTGGTTTGTAGGAGAATATCCAAAGTATTCTAAGTACAAATTAGATATGGGTAAGAGCTGCTTGCGTTTGAAACGCATGGGCGATATTCCTTATGAGCTCTTGGGTGAATTGGCCCAGAAAATCACTCCGGAGAAATGGATTGAGGTGTACGAGACTAACATTAAGAAATAAAGTATATTAGCCGTCCACAAACCACCTATAATGCCGAATAAACCTGAGAAATTTGTCGATGTAGATCGCTTAATCAGAGAAAAGAATCCGACTGCCTACAAATTCATTCCGGGCTGGTTGATTAAGTATCTCAGAGAAACTATCATTCATGAATCCTTCTTGAATGACATCATGACAAGCTATCCAGATACCTTGAATTTTGATTTTTGCCGTGTGATGTGCGAGCGTTTCGGTATTCATGTACGCATCGAAGGTGAAGAAAATATCCCAAAAGATGGCGGTGTCATATTTGCTGCAAATCACCCACTAGGCGGTATGGACGCCATTGCGGTGATGTCCGCTATTGATAGTCATAGACATGACGTTAAATTCTTGGTTAACGACCTACTGATGAACATCCCTCAATTGAAAGGGATTTTTGTTGGTGTCAATAAATTTGGCGCAACAGCCCGTGAGGGTATTCGTGCAGTTGATCAAGCCTTCGCTGGCGACAGTGCACTTTTCATCTTCCCTGCCGGAATGGTGAGCCGTATGACACGCTATAAAGTCATTCGTGATTTAGATTGGAAGAAGACCTTCATTACCAAGGCCAAGAAATACAACAAACCAGTAGTTCCGGTTCATATTTCAGGTCGTCTATCCAAGCGTTTTTACTTCGTGGCACGCCTGCGTAAGTTTTTAGGCATCAAGATGAACATCGAAATGTTACTATTAGCTCAAGAAACTATTAAGCAGGAAGGCAAGACCATTGTGGTGAAATACGGCCAACCTATTCTCCCTGAGACATTTGACCGCTCTAAAAAAGATCAAGATTGGGCTTACGATGTAAAGTCGAAGGTCTACGAATTGAAATAAGTAGCCTTAAGAACACGTTCTGAGGTATATTTGCTGCATGATTGACCTTAGTTATATCGCCCCACCTGTTGATACCGAGTTGCTAAAACGTGAACTCACACCTGAACGATTCATTCGCCATACAGGTAAGCTGAATAACGAAATTTACATCGTCAACATTCACAATGCACCCAATGTGGTGCGCGAAGTAGGTCGTTTGCGCGAACTCACTTTTGCCTCAGCAGATGGCGGAACAGGCAAAGAAGTGGATTTAGATGAGCTCGATTTGCAAGAGCACTGCTACCAGCAACTGATAGTTTGGAATCCAGAAGAAGAAGAAATTGTGGGCGGTTACCGTTTTATAGACGGTGCTGTCGTTGCAAAGCACGGAGACCCAAAGCACGACCTCAGTATGGGACATTACTTTGATTTCAGTGAAACCTTCCTCAACGACTACCTTCCCAAAAGCATTGAGCTTGGTAGAAGCTGGGTACAGCCGAAGTACCAGCCGGCAAATGATCCGCGTAAGGGGATGTTTGCCCTAGACAACATCTGGGACGGTTTGGGCGCTATTTGCTTAAAGTACGACCACATAGATCACTTCTATGGTAAAGTGACGATGTACCCAACTTACAACCGAGAGGCGCGCAACTACGTGTTAAGTTTCTTGAAGCATTATTTCCCAGATACTGCAGGGCTAATGAGCCCGAGTGTAGCTGCAGAGGTAGAGTTCAAGGAATTGGCCCCTGAACTATTCCCGGTCGATCATGAAGATTTCTTTAAAAACTTTAAGATGGGCCAGCGCAATCTCAACAAGATTTGTAGCACCCACGGAGAAAGTATTCCTCCGCTTATCAAGCAATACATGGGCTTGAGTCCTAAGATGATGACCTTCGGAACCTTCATCAATGCAGATTTCGGAGATGTAGAGGAAACCGGCATTTTAATTCCAATCAGTACCATCTACGAGGATAAAAAGGAACGTTACATCCGATTGTAAACTTCCCGCTCTGTTGAGTTGTTTGTCCTTTAAACCTTTAGCATATGAATAACTTCAACTTACATCTTCCAACGCAACTTTACTTCGGTAAGGATCAACACAAAGAACTCTCCAATCTCATTCCTGCAGGTTCCAAAGTGCTCATGCTCTATGGCGGAGGCTCTATTAAGCGCAATGGGATTTATGAGAAAGTTAGTGAGGAATTGGCCAATTTCGAGGTTATTGAATTTGGTGGTATCGAAGCGAACCCGCAATACTCGACACTATTGAGAGCCCTAGAGATTATCAAATCTGAGGGAATTACTTTCATGCTAGCTGTCGGAGGAGGCTCGGTGATAGACGGTACTAAATTTTTGTCTTCTGCCGCCCTTTACGAAGGCGACGAGCCGTGGGACATCCTTGCGAAAGGCATCCGCACAGAAGTTGGACTACCGTTTGGAACGGTCCTTACCCTTCCTGCAACAGGCTCGGAAATGAATTCAGGAGCGGTAGTATCAAGAAAAGAGATTGGCCAAAAGCGTGCGATGGGTGGACCTGGATTGTTCCCTGTTTTTAGCATCTCCGACCCAACGGTAGTGGCCTCATTGCCAGAGCGTCAGTTGGCCAACGGTATAGTCGACGCCTTCACCCACGTGATGGAACAATACATGACCTATCCTACTTCTGCCACACTACAAGACCGCATTTCTGAGGGAATCTTAGCCACACTCATGGAGATTGCACCTACAGTGATGAAGGAGCCAGCTAATTTTAATGTCGCTGCAAATTTCATGTGGTGCTGTAATATGGCATTAAACGGTATCATTCAAAAAGGAGTTCCAACAGATTGGTCCATCCATGCCATTGGCCACGAGATTACTGCAGCCTATGGTATTGACCATGCACGAACATTAGCCATCGTACTTCCTAGCATGTATCGCTACAAGATTGATAACAAAGAAGCGAAATTGGCTCAATATGGCCGTCGTGTTTTAGGCCTTGATGGCGATGATCGCTCGGTGGCCGAAGCTGCCATTGATGCCACTGAAGAATTCTTCAGAAGCTTAGGCGTTGGCACCACACTAGGGGATTATCAGGTTGAGGAAGCAGCCTCTTTCCCTACGAAATGTGTCGAAGCCATGGAAACACAGCGCACCATCATCTTGGGAGAAAAAAGAGATATTCGTGCTGAAGATGTAAAATCAATTCTAGAAGCCGCACTATAATGCAACTCAACAAGCTATTCAGTAAAGTGCCTGCTACTGATCGCATTGAGCAATTAGAGGCCATTGCTAAGTCTTTCGCTAAAGAAGAAACCCTTAAGGTGAATTTTATCTGTACACACAATAGCAGACGAAGCCACTATAGTGAAATTCTTTTTCGTACGGCTGCCCTGCATTATGGACTAAATCATGTACAGACTTTTAGTGGAGGAACGGAAGGCACAGCCCTTTACCCCGTAGTAGCTGAGAGTTGTATGAGGTTTGGGTTTGAAACCCTAGAAGAAGAGGCTTACGGGCAGCGGGCTTGGAAGATTTACCATCCTGCATTAGAAACTAAGGCCACTACTCCGCTCTTGTTTTCGAAGGTTTATAGCCACGAATCGAACGCGCAAGAAGGTTATCATGCCATTATGGTTTGTGATAGTGCCAATGAAGCTTGTCCAGTGGTATTCGGTGCAAAAGAGCGACACCCTTTGATGTTTGTAGATCCCAAACGAAGCGACGGAACTGAACAGCAAGCGAAAGTTTATGATGAGACCTTGGAACTCATCGCTAGCGAACTAGGTTATATTGCCCGCAGAGTGAGCGAATTAATCTAAGGGAGGAGAAGGATCTGTCGGAGGATCCTCAATATTTACACCTTGCTTGTACCAATGTTCTACAAGAAGGATCAACGCCGGTGTGGAATAGCAGATGATAGACAATGGTAATTGTCCAAGAATTTCATTGACATACGAGGCTACAACTATCCCAACAAAGCCGCTGTACATAGCCAAGAGTATTTGTTTCACCTTACCCTCCGGCAAATTCCAGAGCCTATATCCCATAATCGCTACCAGGAATATCAATAGACCTAAATATAGGTACAGCCCAATGATTCCTGTTTCCATCCAAATCCTAGAATAGAGTCCGTCCGTAGGTGTGTTCGCCAAGAAACTACCAGGAGCAAAGCGCTCTCCCCAAAGCCCGGCAGAACCGATACCGCCACCAATAGGTTTATCAGCCATATACACACTCAGTACAGCTTCTTTAGCCTTGCGCACGAGCATGGAGGCGTCGTTAGGATCAAAAGCTGATCTAAGACGAGCTACATTGTAGTTTCCTTGAAGAATTGTGGTAAAGCGCAGAAACACATATAAACCACCGCCCACAACAGCACCTGCTGATGCAATAGCGGCACGTTTTGACATAATGAGGTACACCATACCACCTACCCCAATAATTGCCAAGGGGCCACGAGACCCACTAAGCATCATACCGTAAAAGCTCAACAATGAAATAAGCAGGTACAGCCAACGTCCAGGTAATTTATTTGGTAATGCAGCCAGAACGGCAAAAAACACGCACATGTACGCACTGTATGCACCGTAGGTAGAGGCATCCGACAAAAGACTAAATTCTCGCATTTGACCTCGTAAGAAATGAGTGCGAATAGAGCCTTGATTGAGCCATGCCATTTCGTAGGAATTCATTCCAAAAGCATCTTGGCGCAAAGCAACGAATATCATGACAAGGGCAGTAGGAACGAAAAGGTAAATCAAGTTTTTGATGTCCTGCGGCGAAGTAAAAAAGCCACAAACTACAATAGGAGTTAAAATGAAATAGAGACTCATCGATCTCATGGCATAAAACCAAGCTACCGGACCTGGGGAGATCGGGTTGGCTATTTCCAAAATGGTGTAACCAATCCAAACGAATATGGCAATGAATTCCGGTTTTTTGAGCTGCTCGAAAGGTTGTTTTCTTCTTCCAAAGACTAATATACCGAGCCCAATAGCCATAAGAAAATCAATAGACAATCCTGACGGTATTCCTGGCGCAATACGGCTGATGTGAGCAATTAAATGGCCAAGAAATAGTGCCGAGATATAAATGGTTTTCGGATAGTAAAACATGACCAACACATAACATGCTATGCCTAATCCAACGACAGGCATAATCCCACCGGAAATACTTTGATGACCTAAGTTCTTGGTTATGTAATAGCCTATGAGAAGGGATACTGCTATGATCCAGAATCTATTCAGCAGCCCTTTGAGGACGAGAAGTACGTCCCTGAACATTTAGGACTCCTTTGAAATAATTCCTTCAACGGCTAAGCGGTAACTATCTAATCCAAAACCACTTATGCTTGCCATACACTTGCCGGCAATGAGACTGTTGTGACGAAACTCTTCGCGTGCCGCTGGTTGGCTGATGTGCACTTCTACGACCGGAGTGGTGATGGCCCCAATGCAATCTGCCAAAGCTACAGAGGTGTGCGTGTATCCACCTGCGTTGAGCACCACGGCGTCAAAATCTGTATCTGCAGCTTGGAGTATGTTGATCAGCTCGCCTTCGACGTTATTTTGCTCGTAGTGGAATTGGGCCACATCATCATAGACGGCGGCCAATTCTTCATAAAAATCTTGAAAATCTGTATTCCCATAAATCTCTGGCTCTCGCTTGCCTAGGAGATTGAGATTGGGACCGTTGAGAATTAAAATGCGCATAGTGCGAAGTTACCTTTTGATACACGAAATTTAAGGGGTGAAAACGAAGGAAATCATAAATAGCTACTTAGAGTACCTCCAATTCGAACGTGGATTGAGCGGCAACACCCTAATAGCCTATGAACGGGATTTGCAAAAATTCGTTGACCTCAGTGGTCGAAACCCAATAAAATCAGGCGCTGAAGAGATTTCAGAGCTTCTGCGACACATGCATAAGAGCGGGCAGAGCGCGAAGTCGCAAAGTCGCATTTTAAGTGCATTACGCGGGTTTTACAATTGGGCACAAGAGGAAAAATTTGTGGATACCAACCCCACTGCACTGTTCGAAAACCCGCGTGATGCGCGCTCTTTACCGGTAGTTTTAAGCGAGAGTGAGGTTCAGCAGATTTTAGACATAATCCCCATGGACGGTCAATTCTCTACGAGAGACAAGGCCATGATTGAGCTGCTTTATGCCTGTGGGCTGCGCGTAAGCGAAGCCTGTGGTTTGAAACTCTCCCTATTGCGATTGGACGAGGGGTATATTATTGTGACGGGTAAAGGGAATAAACAGCGACTAGTCCCCATTCACGCGGAGGCCATTAAGTACTTGCAATTGTATCTGGAGCATGAGCGCATTATGACCACTGCTTCCCCATCGCACAGCGATACCGTTTTCTTGAGTAATCGCGGGGCTTCGCTAACTAGGCAAAGTGTGTTTATGAAGCTTAAGAAATTTGCGGCGTTGGCAGGAATACGCAAGAATATTTCACCGCATACCATGCGACACAGCTTTGCCACTCATCTTATTGAACGCGGCGCAGATTTAAGGATTGTGCAACAGCTCTTAGGCCATGAAAGCATCACTACCACTGAGATTTATACGCATGTAAGCGCTAAGCATCTTGGCGAGAAAATTGCAGCATATCATCCATTGAATAAATTCACCCCCTGATGAGAAAATATGCGCTATTGATTATTGGACTCGTTGTAGCGAGTTGTGAGAAAGAGCCGGAATTCTCGGCTTGGAACCAGACCATGGATGACATTTATGCCTGTCATTCTACCGCGGCATTGGACTCGGCTGAATTGGCCGCAGCTATTGTAGGAACTTGGGATTGGCGGTTCGTGCGTTCCACCAGCTGGAGCTATTACGAGAGTGAAGAAGATTATGTCGGTTATGTGCTTACCGTTAAAGCAGATGGCACCTTCGATTTAAATCAAAACGACACATCAACAGTGAGTGGTACTTGGGCTTTAGAGAACAGTTGGACCACTTTTACGTTAAATGCACAACCCTTTGTACCAACCCTGTGGGGCAATTTGCTCTATTGTGAACCGTACATGATGTTTTACAGTTCCCCGGCCGATGGACCGGATAATTTATACGAGAAACGATGAGCTTAGCTTCAATCATTGAAAAACAGCGTGCACACGCCCCTGTGCTTGCGAAGAAGCCCCTATCCTACCGAAAGAAAAAGTTAGCCGACCTAAGAGCTGCACTAAAAGGCCCTTGGCAAGATAAGCTCGTTGAGGCAATGAAGGCCGATTTCAGCAAAGGCGATGTAGATGTGCGATTAACGGAAATTTTGCCCACACTTGACAACATTAAAATTGTCAGTAAGAACTTGAAGAATTGGACCCGTGCGAAAAAGGTAAAAACGCCGCTCGTGCTGTTTGGCTCCACATCCTACACTGAAGTTCAACCAAAGGGGAATGTACTGATCATTAGTCCTTGGAATTACCCGATTTTCTTGACCCTCCACCCGCTAACCAATGCCATAGCAGCGGGCAATACGGTCATTATGAAGCCTTCCGAGCATACGCCACACACCTCTGCGGTTATGGCCGAGCTCGTAGCGAGCCTCTTCTCTGAAGAAGAAGCATATGTTGCCCAAGGCGGTGTCGAAGTCGCTAAAGAACTGTTAGACACCCGTTTTGACCACATCTTCTTCACCGGTTCTACTGCTGTGGGCAAGATTGTGATGGCTGCAGCTAGTAAGCACCTTACTTCTGTGACCCTAGAATTGGGCGGTAAAAGTCCAACAATAGTAGATAACAGCGCTAACGCTTATGCGGCTGGACAACGTGTTGCTTGGGCGAAGTTTACTAATGCAGGTCAAATTTGTATTGCGCCTGATCACGTTTATGTACACGAAGGCAAACTGGAAGACTTCAAAAAAGGAGTTGTAGAAACCATTACGCGATACTATGGTGATCAGCCTATGGACAGTCCTGATTTTGTTCAGATTGTTAATGAGGGACATTGGAACCGATTGTGCTCTATTATGGACGATGCATCGAAAGAAGAAGGAGAATTGCTCATCGGTGGAGAAGCTTCAAAAGAGAAGCGCAAGATTGCACCTACTGTAGTGATAGATCCGCCGAGAAACGGTGCTTTGATGCGCGAAGAAATCTTCGGTCCTCTTCTACCGGTATTCACTTTCACAGAGCTTGACGAACCACTAAAAGAAATTGCAACCCGTGAGCACCCTTTGGTGGTCTACATCTATAGCAAGAGCAAGCGAAACATTCGTCGTATTCAAGACGAAACGCGTGCCGGCTCTACAGCGGTGAATATGTCGCTCATGCAAATAGCGAACAATTACCTGCCTTTTGGCGGCGTAGGACACAGCGGTATCGGCAAGACCAACGGCGAAGCTGGCTTCTTAGAATTCAGCAACACGCGTGCTGCTTTCTACCAGTGGGGAGTGCCAGTAAACAAAGTGCTCAGTGCACCTTATACTCCTGGTAAGCTCAAATTAGTGCAGCGATTGATCGACCGCATGTTCTAAAAGAGCGGCAAAATTTTTTGACTGAAATCTCCTTAAAGCAAAACACCCCCGGCGCGCTGCGCCGGGGGTGTTTTTATATTCAAAATTTTCTGGTGGTCTAGCCTACTTTAACAAGCTGTACCTTGAAAATTAGAGTTGCATTTGGCGGGATCACACCTCCTGCACCAGCAGGTCCGTAACCCAATTCCGAAGGAACCACCAAAGTAGCTTTAGAACCTTCATTCAACAACATGATACCTTCGTCCCAACCAGGAATTACTTGGCCCACACCGATATTGATAGCAATAGGCTGACCACGTTGGAACGAACTGTCTACAACTACCCCGCTTACTAGTTTAAGCTCATAATGAACTTGTACGCTCTGACCTTGTGCAGGCTTAGGACCGTTTCCTTGTTCTTCTATGAGGTACATCAAACCGCTCTCTGTCTTTTGAGCGCCTTCTGTATATTCTTTCAAAGCTTCAGCTTCAGCTGCCTTCGCTGCCTCAGCCGCTTCCTTAGCTGCTTCCTCAGCTTTGCTGCGTGCAGTAGTGAAAATATCTGAAGCATTCCAGCCTTCTGCCTGCTCACCTACGCGAACAATCTCTACAGTCTCCATAGCATCGCCTTGCGCCACAGCATCCACTACATCTTGTCCTTCAACTACATAGCCAAAAACGGTGTGCTTACCGTCTAGCCAAGTCGTCGCACCGTGAGTAATGAAAAACTGAGAACCATTGGTTCCAGGACCAGCATTTGCCATAGAAAGGGTTCCAGGACGGTCGTGCGTAAGATCCGGGTGGATCTCGTCTTCAAATTTATAACCAGGACCACCAGCACCTGTACCCGTTGGGTCACCGCCTTGGATCATGAAATCTGCAATAACGCGGTGGAAAGTGAGACCGTCATAGTACGGTGCACCGCTATCCTTTGCTGTGTTTTCGAGTGTTCCTTCTGCAAGACCTACGAAGTTAGCCACCGTCATTGGTGTCTTTTCGTGCTCAAGTTTAATAGTAATTGCTCCTTTCGGAGTTGTGATTTTGGCGTAAATACCGTTATCCATATCAATTGGAGTTGCCTCCGTTTTATTTAGCTAGTTCTACAATTTCAAGATCAAATACCAACGATGCATTTGGTGGAATCACGCCACCAGCACCGCGCTCACCGTAACCTAAGTACGGAGGAATGATAAGCTTTGCCTTACCGCCGATGTTCAATAACGACAATCCTTCTTGCCATCCTTTAATCACACGACCGCGTGGACCTATCTCAACAACGATAGGCTCATAAGGCTCGCGACGTGGGTCATATACCCCATTGGTTTGGGCCAATTCTTTATCCGAAGTATCAAAACAGGTGCCGTCCATGAGGAATCCTGCGTAATTCACTTTCACCACTTGACCAGGAGCAGGCTTCTCACCACTACCCATGTCCTCAATGATGTAACGCAATCCTGAAGCAGTTTTCTGCGCTTCTGGGTACATATCGTCAATTTCATTTTCGATAGCCGCTGCTGCTGCTTTTTTGCGCTCTTCAACGCCATTCACACCGTCTTCAAAGACTTGGGGTGCATCAAACTTCTTCGCCTCTTTGCCTACTCGGATGATCTCGACTTTTTCCAAAACCACCTTATCTAATGGGCGGTCACCGGCACTGCGCTCCTCATCACCAATAGCTACAACGATGTCCTGTCCACTAATCACTTGAGCAAAGATGTTATATCCACCGTCCAAATGTGGTGTAGGATTGTGTGTAATAAAGAACTGAGAACCATTGGTTCCAGGACCTGCATTCGCCATACTTACTACACCGGCTTGGTCGTGGCTCAATTCCTCTGAAATCTCTTGTGGAAATTTATAACCCGGACTACCTGAACCAGTACCCGTAGGATCACCACATTGAATCATAAATTTAGGGATGACTCTGTGGAAAATGATACCGTCATAATACGGCTTCCCTTTGTACTCTTCTTTAACTCGAGGGTGATTACCCTCAGCAAGTGCTATGAAGTTTGCAGCCGTCATGGGTGCTAAATCTTCGTGGAAGTCCATTAAGATTTCACCTCTGTTCGTGGTCAATTTCGCATAAATACCATCCTCTAATTCGATGGTTTCGTTATTCACAGTCACCTTGGTAGCACCACAACTTACTGTCACAGCGGCCAAAACAACCATAGATAGGATTCTCTTCAACATGTTTAATCTGAGTTAAAATGGGGCTCAAAGGTAATTCTTCTAAGGGTAAATGCGCAGCAGATCACGGCTTCATTGTCAATGTTAAGCACTTACACCCTAATGTTAACTATTTGTAAACTTTAATTTTTCTCAATGTAAATTTTGTGTTAACTTTACACTATCAACGAAAACGAGATGCTTATGAAAAAGTTGTTTACCCTTTCAGTTCTAGCCCTAACAATAGGCTTTACCACTACTTCTTGTGAATCACCTGAAGGCAGCATTGCTGATACTTCTGCACAAGTTGATATGGATCGTAAAAGCTTTGAGGTAAGCTCGTATGAAGTATACGACCACGACACCCAAATGAATCAGGATATCGCGGACGCCAACGACCACGTTTATTTAACCTTTAAGGACAACGAGGTCTTTTTGACCAAAGAAAATCTTGAGAACGGTAACGTACACTTCCGTTTCGATGAATTCACTTCAAACTTCGAAGGCGGAGCCCTTCAAGGCATCTACCTAGACGAGTACAACTATATGAAAGTTGCTCACTTCACCAAGACTAACGAGAAAGTTGTTCTTGAACTTGAAGGTGTTGATGCGGATAATGGCCACTTTACCTCCATCTTCGTTGTGATGGAAATGTTAAACAGCCATCCTGCAGGCGCAGCTCAGATTAGCGGCCTACCTGGATAAGACGAATATCATAACGCAAAGGACTCTGCGGAGGGACTTTATCAAGATCACCCGCTAAGCCACGCGCTAAAAACGAGGGGATGAGAACTAGTTTCTTTTCCCCTTTTTTCATGCCTTTAAGGCTTTCGTGTAGGCCTATTTCCATTTCGCTTCGGCCCAATTCCACCGTGTCAGTATACTGCCCTACCCCACTATCATCTAATAAATAGACCGTAGCGCTGTACACAATGGCATCACCAAATTCCGCTGGGGCTCCTTCACCAAGTGCCATGCTTAATTCATACATCCCATATCCGTTGCGCTCGATGCCCTCTAGCTCATGGCTTTGTATATACGCTTCAAGCTGTGCACGTTCTTGGGCCAAATACATTTTTTGGCGTTCAACAGGATCGATATCTATGAGCGATTCTTCCGAAGCTGGACGTTCCGCACATGCGCACAATACCAAAGCGAATGCTATGCTAGCAATCCTTACCATCCCAAGTGGGTTTTAGAGTGTGCAATAGCCTCATCCATGGTCATGACAATCCTGCCACCTGCGGCATTCTTGTGACCACCTCCGTTGAAGTGTTCACGTGCTAAAGAATTGACATCGTAATCTCCTTTACTTCTAAGAGATAGTTTCACTGCCCCATCTTCTTCTCGAAGGAATATAGTCAACTGAGAACCACTGATGCTCAAACCATAATTCACAAAGCCTTCGGTAATGCCTTTTTGGTAACCCAACCTATTGCACTGCTCTTCCGTTAAGTACAACAGCACCTTGGCTCCGTCCGGACTTACCTGCATTTGATCCAACATGGCCCCTAACAATCTCAGTCGAGCAACAGGCTGCGAATCGAACACCTTATTGTGAAGCTGTTGTGGCTCAACGCCTAAATCCAAAAGTTTTGAAGCCACTTCGTGGGTGCGTGCACTGGTAGCGCTGTATTTAAAGCTCCCTGTATCGGTAACTATTCCTGTATAAATGCACACAGCACTTTCTTTATCTAACAGTGCCGTCCATTCCATTCTGTCACACAATTCGTAGATCATTTGACACGTCGAACTCATGCCTGTATCGCTGTAGATGAAATCTGGCCAATCCTCAGGTTGCTGGTGGTGGTCAATCATGACCTTGGTCGCAGCTGCCGATCTGAGCGCAGTTTCCATATCTGCCGCTCTGCTAAAGGCATTGTAATCCAAGTGAAAGATCATATCTGCGGCTTCAATCTTTGTATTAGCACCCCTTTTACCGTCGCTATAAATCAGAACGCTATCATTACCTGCTAGGTGCCAGAGGAATTCGGGATAAGGATTGGGAACAATTACACTTACATTCTTACCCAACTTTTCCAAGACTCTTTTCAGTGCCAAAGCACTACCCATGGCATCGCCGTCAGGGTTGGTATGGTTGGTGATGACAATATTCTTGGCGGAATCGACCGCGGCTTTAAAACCGTCTAAACGTATTTCTTGCATAACTGTTACAATCTCGTACAAAGGTGCGAGAAAAGTGTACCTTTGCGGCGCAAATTTTAGAAAAACTCAAATAAAATGGCAGGTAATAAGACTCTTACGATGATCAAGCCGGATGCAGTACGCGACGGTCACATCGGTGCAATCCTAAACCAAATCACTGAAGCTGGATTCCGCATTTCAGCAATGAAATTGACACAACTCTCTACTGCCGATGCTCAGGCATTCTACGCAGTGCACAAAGAGCGTCCATTCTTTGGTGAGCTTGTTGAATTTATGACTTCGGGGCCTATCGTTGCAGCAATCTTAGAGAAAGATAACGCTGTTGAAGATTTCCGTACACTAATTGGTGCTACAAACCCAGCTGAGGCTGCTGAGGGAACTATCCGTGCTCGCTTTGCTAAGAGCATTGGTGAAAACGCAGTACACGGTTCTGATAGCGATGAAAACGCTCAGATCGAAGGCGATTTCCACTTTGCGGGTCGCGAGCAGTTCTAAAAAAGAATTTTTAATTACTTTTGCCCTCCCGAAAGGGACTGCGTGTCAACCTCTGGCAAGAGATGTGAATGTTGGCTCACAGCAATGTAAATTATTTTAAACATGGACTTAGTTCAGTTTGTAAACGACGAATTCGTTTCTAGAAAAGACTTACCAGAATTTGGTGCCGGTGATACCATCACTGTGTTTACTCAAATTACTGAAGGTGAGAAAACACGTACTCAGTTCTTCCGCGGTGTAGTATTGCAACGCAGAGGTTCAGGTGCTACTGAGACTTTTACTATTCGCAAGATGAGCGGTAACGTAGGTGTAGAGCGTATCTTCCCTGTTAACCTTCCAGCGATTGAAAAAATCGAGGTGAACAAGCGCGGTAAAGTACGTCGTGCACGTATCTTCTATCAGAGAGAGCGTACAGGTAAAGCAGCTCGTATCAAAGAGCGTCGCTTCTAAATCTCACCACAAGAGATACAAAAATCCCGAGCCGTTGGCTCGGGATTTTTTTTGCCCCATACTTTGGGAATCTATTTTCTTACAAGCTTACAACTGCGTCACTACGAATACGGTCCTGCGGTTTTTTGCTCTGCCCTGCTCCGTGTCATTGCTCGCCACAGGGCGACTTTCACCGTAGCCCTTGGAACTAAGCCTAGAAGCATCAATGCCATATCCGTACAAGGTATCTGTGACTCGCTTAGCTCTGCGCGTACTTAAATCAAGGTTTGCAGCAGCATCCCCGACATTGTCTGTGTGTCCCTGTATCTGAACTTTCAGATGAGAATTGTCCGATAAAAACTCAGCAAATTCAGCAATAAGCAATTCACTCAAATCGTCCAAACGATCTGAATTTGTTTCAAAGAGGATGTTGGGAATGGGGTACGATTCTCCTTCCGCCATATCAGACTGCTCTAAGGCAATCTCCATGCGACTCACATCGCCCGGAGGGCCCGATGATGCTAGCCCTAACCTTAACGGTGCAGCACTAAAAGCGGCCTTCTTTGCATCTAACTTGATAACAAAAGCATCCGCCTCGGCCTTTTTCACTACTGCTGAGAAGGAACCACTTTCTTCATCCACTTGCAAAGTCGTGCTCTCCCCAGTAGTACTGTTTTTCAACACCACCTTGGCTTCATCGTCTGAAGCAAACATATCTTTAGTCAGTGTTCCCTTAACCAAAACCACCTCTTCGGGCTGCACACCTTCATAGAGGTCAAAGAAGTAAATGTCCCAGCCGTTGGCCTTGTTGATCTTGTTTGAGGCAAAGTAGGCTTGCTGTCCATCCAGAGTCACCATCAAACCAATCTCGTCTTTCTCAGTATTGATAGGATACCCAAGATTCTGCGGTTTACCCCAGGATGCACCTACATCTGTGCTCTTAAACAGATCATATCCACCCATGCCCGGGTGGCCGTCGCTGGCGAAATACAAACTCTCACTATCTGGGTGTATAAAAGGACTCTTTTCGTTTTTAGCGGTATTAATCGTAGATCCTAAGTTTTCCGGACTGCTCCAGCTACCATCACCTTGGCGCTCGCTGCGGTAGAGATCCAAGCCGCCAAAGCCGCCCTTTCTATTGCTGGTGAAGTAGAGTACATCCCCATTTGGAGAAATGGAAGGTTGACTCTCCCAACTGTTGGGACCATTTACATTAGGCACGGGGCGAATGCCGTTCCAAACGCCGTAAGAGAAAGTGGTATAGTAGAGGTCACAATTCTGTTGTCCGGTCTTTTCATTGCGCTCACAAATAGTGAAGACCATCATTTTGTTATCCGCGGTGATGGTAGGCCCACCCTCGTTGTACTGAGCGTTGAACGGCGAAGTGAGCGCCTCTCCCTCTTCAAAAAGGAAGGCACCTGCTGTTGTGCTCGTTGTTAGCGCCATGCTAAATTCCTCAACGCTGCGAAGTCGGGCTGCGGGCCCATCGTATTTATTACGCTTCTTGCTGCGACGTGTAAAGTAGATCTGACTGCCGTCCGGAGTTAGAGCTGCGAGGTATTCGTCAAAGCGTGTATTGATGTTGCGCGCAGGCTTTGGATCATAAGGTACTGGGTTGGCGAGGAAAGTCTTTTTGAGATTGATCTCTTCCAACAACCCTTCTACCTCTGTATCGAAGGCATATTCGCGGTCGTCTCTTAAAAGCCACTGTTCGAAGTAGTCAGCAGCCTCGTCGTTTCTGCCGGAGGCCATACATAGGGAACCTACAGCATAGAGCAAATCTGGCTTGTAGCCCGGGCAACGTTTTACCAACTGCTTCCAATGTGCCTCAGCCAATTGGAACTTTTTGGTACGCATGCTGAGCTCGCCCTTCAAATAGAGGGCATGCTGGTCCTCATCATTCTGGCGCAGCGCCGCCCCTATGTATACACTAGCATTTGGATAGTCGCGTTGATTCAGGGCGCGAAGGCCTTTCTGGATTTGTTTAGAAGGACTGCGGTGATCGTCACCACAATACGTGCCCAATTCTATCGGTCCCATTTGCGCTTGTGCCAGGGAACCGCATAAAAGGGTTAGTACTAGAAAGAGTTTACGCATTAAAGTTCGTCTTGATTGACTACGGTAAGTTTGTCTTCAGATAACGCAATAATGGTGCTGACAGATGCATCACCGGTCAAATTCAACACCGTACGAACCATATCGATGATGCGGTCTACCGGGAAGATGATTGCGATCCAAGCTGGATTGAGTCCCACACTTTCTAGTATAGGAATCAGCATAATCATCCCTGCAGAAGGAACCGATGCCGCACCGATAGATGCCAATGTTGCGGTAAAAATAATGGTAGCCTGCTGTGCTAGGGTAAGGTCAATCATATGGAACTGAGCCATGAAAATTACGGCAACGGTTTGATACAATGCTGTGCCGTCCATATTGATCGTCGCTCCTACTGGCAATACAAATGACCCGATCTCTTCATCTACACCAAGGTTGTCGCGCACACAGTCCATCGTAACTGGCAATGTAGCCGCGGTAGAAGACGTTGAGAAGGCCAACAATTGCGCTGGACGAATGCCGCGCATGAAGTAGCCCCAACTTTTCCAGTACCCCATCTTGGTCTTGCGGTTGATTAAGTACGCAAGAACGGCTGGATAGAAAACGAGAATCATGATCAGCAGACCCAAAATAGTCGCTCCCGTGTAGGCGCCGAGGGCCTTGAAAATCTCCACCAATCGGCCCGGCTCGTCTCCTGCCATTGCAGCGAGTTTACCTGCTAATAGTGCAAATACGAAGAACGGCGCGCCTTTCATAACCACATCGACCATCTTGATAAAGATGTCCGAGAAACCATTCATGAGGTTGGCCACAGGCTCCATCTGTGCATTCGGCAACATCACCATCACAATACCAAAGAAGATGGCAAAGAAGATGACCTGAAGCATCAAGCTGTCGTTAAAAGACAGGAAGATGTTTGACGGTACCATATCTACGAAGAACTGTAATGGACCGTCTTTTTGGGTACTCTGTACTGCATTGGCCTTTGCAACCTTTGCGTTGAGTTCTTCATTGGCCAATTGTTCTGCCAATGCAGCTTCTGCATCCGACATGTAGACTTGCATGGCTGGATCCGAGAGCAAGCGGACATCGTCGAAGAATTCTACCCCTTCTGTATCGTTCACCCACAATTCATAAGCGACGCGGTTGATCTGCAACTGCTCCTGAGCCGTCTGTTTACCAGGATTAAAGGTATTGGCGATGAGCATACCCATGGATGCGGCAAGAACCGTTGAGCCGATGTATAGTGCTAATGTTTTTACACCCATGCGACCTAAGGTCGCAGTG
>Ga0209654_1001094_pt1 | contig 22674 bp, 23 predicted proteins | sample SaaInl1SG_22_DNA_FD_184646 | JGI IMG/M metagenome (GOLD analysis project Ga0209654, IMG submission 184646) | Marine microbial communities from expanding oxygen minimum zones in the Saanich Inlet - ESP_161SG_22_DNA (SPAdes) (version 2) | ecosystem: Environmental > Aquatic > Marine > Intertidal... | reverse complement strand
GGCCGGGCAAATACTGCCTCTGTGCAGCCATCTCAAATGAACAGTGTATTCCAACGCTCAAACCTCGAGGGCAAGCTGCTCAATCTCGTCACCGAGCTTAATCAGAAGGAGGAGCTGCAAGACGGTTTGCTCAAAGCCATTGTATCCGGCGAAATGATGTCAGTGGAGCGAAAGTTTCAGCCAGTGCGGGAGATCGAACCGTTTGCCAAACACATCATCCTGACAAACCACCTGCCGCGTATAAGCGATTATTCTGACGGTTTGTTCCGCCGTGTCAGCATCATTCCGTTGCAACGGCAGTTTCTCGGATCTACGGCAGACCCCCTCTTAATCAACAAACTAACGGGGGAGCTGGATGCAATCACGTCACGCGCACTCGACGCGCTCGGGCGGCTCATTGATCGAAACGGCAATTTCACCGAGCCTCCAATCTGTGCTGCCGCAAAAGATACATGGCGTTCAGACAACAATCACATCATGCAATATATTGCAGAGCGCGTGTATAAAGCCCCCAGTGCCAGCGTATCCGTGCAGGCTATGTATGACGATTATCGCAACTGGTTTGCCTCCACTGGTTTGCGCGGTCAGCTGGGCCGCAAACAGTTTGCTAACCGCGTTGAGGCTGCCGGCGTAACAAAATCCTCACGGCGCAGTCAGGGCTACTTCTTCGTGAATGTGGACCTGCGATGAGTGCGCCGGATGTACAAAGTGTACTTTGTGTAGGTTCTTTTGAAACCTCAAATAATAGAGATATTGGTCTTAATTTATCTCGTAGTTTTCCTAGAAAGTACACAAAGTACGCAAACTACACTCCTTGGCCTACGCCATGCGAAGTGGCAGTTGAAATGCAGGCAATGGCCAGTTGCGAGCATTTAGCAGCAGCATCTCGGGGCTGGTCAGCATTTGACTGGGCAGAGCATTGCCTTAAACAGGAGCGGCGCATAGGCGAGGGCGACGTATGCGCTCGTTATATATGGCGACAGTGGCAGCTTGTGTGAGGCCAACCCCAACACCTCGTTCGTGCAGAAGATCTTCCACATTACCGAGTTAGAGCGGAAACCGAACCTAAAGCATCACAGCCAAGCGGATGGTCTCAGGGCTCGTCTTTAAGTACCTGAATGGAGAGCGTTTTGTCATACGGCGAGGATATAAAGCCGCCTGCCCCGTCTCAAGTTAGTTTTGTCTGACAATACCGTTTTAATGATCAGACTTCTGTAGCAAGCCTTTCGCTTTTTTGTAGGCCTTTCGGGTACGATCGATGTGTTCCGCGAGCAAAGCCTTAATTTCAGTCAAGTCCCCTTTTCGCACGGCCTCTGCAAGGCATTGATGCTCATCAAAAGAGAGATCCGTGTGTTTGGGAAGCTGTGACAAGAGTTTGCGAAGGGCTGCAATCTTACCGACATATCGCGTGTAGCTCGCTGTTAGGTAATCGTTTCCTGCGTGTTCAAAGACGAGATGATGAAACTCGTTGTCGAGCACGATGTAGGCGTCTTCATCATCAACCGCTTTTTTGGCGACCATCTTCTGGACGACCCTATCCATATTTTTTGCCAGCCGCGCCGGGTCTCTTTGTAAGGCCAACTCAAAGGAAGCGGACTCGATCGCCTGACGGAAATCACAGATCTGGATCACCTCTTCCTCAGAAAGTGTAAATACACGCGCGCCCTTCTGGGGTTCGATATCAACGAGACCTTCGTCACGCAGCTGCGCAAGCGCCTCTCGAACCGGAGATTTAGACACCCCGAGTTCTTCGGAAATCTTACGCTCAGAAAGGACCTGGCCCATTTGAAATGTGCCATCAACGATTCGGTTGCGAAGATATTCCAACGCTAGCTCTCGAAGAGATTTAGGTCGTTCTAAAGCCATATTCGATCCCCTGAAACAAGTTGCACAGTCAAGAGTATCTGATATAAGGGAATTTGCAATCTGGAATATCAGATATCAGAAACAACTACGGGAGGCCTTCATTATGTCGCAAATAACCAGTTTCAAACCGCGTAGTGACCGACCGCTTGTGGTGATTACCGATTTTGATTTTGGTAATGTCAGCCTTGAGACGGAAATTCTGGAGGCCGCTGGTGCCAAGGTCGTCGCGATGCAAGCGAAATGTGAGGAAGATCTGTTTGAGGTTGCCCCCGATTGCGCTGCGATAATGAACCAATATGCAAAGATCGGACAGAAAACGATCACACGGATGCAGAAGTGCGAGGTCATCGCGCGTTACGGCGTCGGCGTGGATATCGTGGATGTGGGCGCGGCATCAGAAAAAGGTATCCTTGTCACTAACGTGCAAGACTACTGCACTGAAGAGGTGGCGGACCATGCCATCGCCCTTTGGATGACGCTTGCTCGTAAACTACCCGATTATGACCGTGCAACACACCGGGGGATCTGGAAATGGCAAAGCGGCCAGCCCGTCTACCGCCTGCGCGGCTGCACGATGGGCGTGGTGTCGCTTGGGAAAATCGGGCAGGCGATTGCCACGCGTGCACAGGCTTTCGGGGTCAATGTCATTGCATATGACCCGTTTCTACCGGCAGCGGTTGCGGCGAAGCTTGGTGTTGAGTTGGTGAGCAAGGCCGATCTGCTGGCACGCTCTAACTATATTTTGATGCAGGCGCCGATGACGCCCGATACGCATCACTTCCTGTCGGATGCAGAATTTGCAGCCATGAAGCCAGGCGCAATTCTTGTGAATACAGGGCGTGGCCCCACGGTGGACAATGCCGCCCTTTTTCGCGCGCTAAGCGAAGGGCACTTGGCCGCAGCTGGGCTTGATGATCCCGAGGAAGAGCCTGCCAAGCGCGCCAACTGGACACCCGAAGACAACCCGCTGTTCACCTTGCCAAATGTGCTCGTGACACCGCACGCCGCTTACTATTCCGAGGAATCCATCCTTCAGGCTCGGGTCACGGCTGCCACGCAAGTGGCCAAGGTCCTGACAGGACAAAAGCCCGACTACACCGTCAACGCCGATGCATTGGCCGCAATTACAACATAACAGGAGACAGACATGCCAGACGTAAGTACAGATCTTAGGATCTTCAACGATTTCGACCGCAACCCGGAGCTTTTGAAGAAGTTCGACAAGGTGTTAGAGGCTTATTCAGCTGCAGCGATCTTTGCGGATGTACAATATCGCACCGGCGTGATGGACAGCGCCATTAAACCAGCGTTCCGCGCTAAGGTGACAGGTCAGGCCGTGACCGTGCAGCTGTCAAAGGGCGATTTGGTTGATCCCCTGCGGGCATTGGAAATGGCCCAGCCGGGTGACGTGATCGTCGTAGATGCAGGGGGAGATCTGCAAACTTCGGTCTGCGGTGGTTTGATGGGCGGATTGGCTCAGAACCGCGGAATTCGTGGCATGATCGTCGATGGCACAGGCCGCGATACGGATGAGCTCGAAGACATCAACTGGCCGATCTGGACAAAGGCGATCACCCCACGCGGCACACACACGATGTTTTCTGCACGCAAAGAAGAGCTTTCCATCAACGTACCAATCGCTTGTGGTGGCGTCGTCGTGAATCCCGGTGACTTTATCGTGGCCGACCTAATGGGTGTTGTCGTTATTCCACAAGATATCGCAGAAGAAACTGTGCGCCTCGCTCAGGAGCAGGCTGATCGGGAAGAGGAAACCCGCAAATGGGTTGCACAAGGAAAAACGGTTGAGGATCTTCTGAATGAATTTGGCCGGATCTGAACCCGCGCTTATCGGTGTCGATTGGGGAACCACCTCTCTGCGTGCGTTTTTGATCGATACCAATGGCCAGGTCATGGATGGCGTCTCTTCTCCCGAAGGCATCATGCACGCATCTGGCAAATCCTTTGAGGCGATCCTTGATCGCCTCATTGGCCCTTGGCGTAAACAGGCCAAAGTACCAATGATCGCATCTGGCATGATCACCAGTCGGAATGGCTGGGTGGAAACACCCTATGCTGCACTTCCGCTTGGGGCCTGCGATCTTGCGCGGGCTTTGGTGCCTTGTGACATGGCCAGCGGCGCTCGCATTCACTTTGTAACGGGTGCTATGATCGAAACCGCTGGGGCACCAGACGTGATGCGCGGTGAAGAGACGCAGATCATCGGAGCATCTGCACTCGGCTTGATCGCAGGTACTTTTGTAATGCCTGGCACACATAGCAAATGGGTCGAAGTATCGGACGGCCAGCTGATAAATTTCTCAACATATATGACAGGCGAAGTCTTTGCCGCTTTGAAGGCGCACACAATTCTTGGAACTTTAATGGAGGGCGACGATTTCAATCAACAGGCATTTGAAACGGGGGTCGCAGCGGGCCTGGATACCAAGACAAATCTACTGCATAAGCTGTTCCATATCCGCACACTGCCACTGTTTGATAAAATTCCCAAGGTTGCTACAGCTGATTACATGTCGGGCATGCTGATCGGCGCCGAAGTTGCTGCGGCGACCCAGCATATGTGTGAAACGGATAAGATCACAATTGTCGGGCGCAATGATCTCGCGGGTCGCTATGAGTGCGCACTTCATACTGCGGGGTTTGCCTGTCGCCACACGCCAGATAACCTGGTTGCCAAGGGTCATTTTCTAATTGCACATGCTGCGGGGTTACTGGAATGATTGATCTTACCACGGCTTTCGCCACGAACCCTTTGATCGCGATATTGCGAGGGTTGCGGCCGGAAAATGCTCTCTCCGTTTCTGACATACTCATAAGTGCTGGCTTCCAGATAATTGAGGTTCCGCTCAACTCTCCAGATCCTCTGGATTCAATCCACCAGATTGCAGAGCAATATGGCGAACAGGCCATCATCGGTGCAGGTACCGTGTTAAACGTTGCGCAAGTTGAAGCCGTCGCAGAGGCTGGTGGCCAGATCATCGTTTCACCTAATATGAACCCAGATGTCGGGCGCGCCGCCGTCCAGCGGGGCCTATACTGGGCACCGGGTGTCATGACCCCTTCTGAAGCTTTTTCAGCCCTCGATCTTGGAGCCTCTGTTCTCAAATTTTTTCCGGCTGAATTGGTCCCGCCCATTGCAATTGCCGCGATGCGTGCCGTGCTGCCTCAAGATGCTGTCATTGCCGCAGTGGGAGGGATCACGCCAGACACTTTGGCATCTTATCACGCTGTGGGCGTGGATGGGTTTGGGCTGGGATCGGCTCTGTTCAAACAAGACTACACACCAGATGAAATCGATAGGCGCGCACGGGAATTCGTGAAGAGACTGGAGGATTTGAAATGAGACAGGCCTTTGTTACGGGCGGGACAAGCGGGATCGGCGCTGGTGTGGCGCGCACGCTTGCAAATGCGGGATGGTCAGTGGTCGCGGCCTCTGTGTCCCAGTCCGAACTGGATGCTTTTGAGGCGCAAGATGGCATTGCTGTTCGGCTTCTTGATGTCACGGATCAAGCTTCTGTTGAATCGGCGTTCAGTGACCTTACGCAGCTTGACGCTTTGGTGAATTGCGCCGGCATTTTACTGCGGGGTGATGAATACGACATTGACGTATTTGCGCGCGTGCTTGATGTGAACCTGACCGGCACAATGCGGTGCTGCCTTGCGGCGCATCCGTTGTTGGCCGAAGGTGGCGGCGCAATCGTCAACACCGCCTCCATGCTCAGCACGTTTGGTGGCCCCTTGGTACCCGCCTATTCAGCATCCAAAGGCGGCGTGGCGCAGCTGACCAAAGCATTGGCAGGTCGCTGGGCCGAGGATGGCATCAGGGTGAACGCCATCGCACCCGGCTGGATTGAGACAGAGATGACCCAAGGCCTGCGAGACGACCCGGACCGGACCGTAGGCATCATGGCCCGTACGCCGATGAAAAGATGGGGGAAGCCCAGAGAAGTTGGTGCGCTTGTGCACTGGCTTCTGAGTGAAAATGCAAGTTTTGTCACCGGATCGGTCTACCCGGTAGATGGTGGCTATTTAGCAATGTGAGGAAAGAGACATGAGTGAAGATAACAGCAAAATGCCCTATCAGCTGCCGTTCCCAAAGGATGCGCAGGAAGAGATCGTAATCCCGAACGCAGTCAGCGAAGACGAACGGCTTTGGGTGCCGCAAGCAGAGAATGTATGGTTCCGCCCGCTCTGCCTGAACCGCTCGCAGGGCTACTGGATGAACCTTTTGAAGGTGCGCAAGGCTGGTGTGCTATCGCGTCACCGCCACCCGCAGCCCGTCCACGGTTTTGTTCTGAAAGGGCGCTGGCATTATCTGGAGCACGACTGGGTCGCTGAGGAAGGTGGCTACGTCTATGAGCCTCCAGGTGAAACGCATACATTGGTCGTGCCTGATGATGTCGAAGAGATGATCACCTATTTTCAGGTAAACGGCGTGATGTGCTACGTTGATCCATGGGGCAAAGTGACAGGCTACGAGGACGTGTTCACCAAGATTGATCTCTGCCGAAAGCACTTTGCGGAGGTCGGGCTTGGGGAAGACTACGTGGATCAATTCATTCGTTAACTTGGCGCAAAAGGTTGGCCAGTCTCTGGCCCACCTTCTCAAGACTTGGGAAGCTAGCGCGCCGCGTTAGCTTGCATCCAAAAGGTAGCTCGGAAGTTGATCTAAATCCTCAAGGCCAAGCTGGCTCATATTCGCCGTGATGTCCGCCTTCAGAATGTGCACAAGGTGATCAATACCCTTGCTCCCAAAGGCGGCGACGGCATATTGAAAAGCCCGGCCGACCATGACGAAATCAGCGCCCTTGGCCAAGGCGCGCATGACATCAAGCCCCCAAGCCACGCCAGAATCGTAAATAAGCGGGACATCTTTTCCAACGGCCGCGCGGATTTTCGGCAGTTGGTCAATCACGGCCGGTCCAGCCTCAAATTGACGCCCGCCATGGTTTGACACCCAAACGCAATCCGCGCCAATCTCCGCCATCCGCTTGGCATCTTCAGGCCGCAAAACACCTTTGACAATGAGGTGCCCATCCCATTCCTCGCGGAGCTCCTCAAGATACTGCCAATCGGGAATGCCTCGAATAAGCGCGCCCGCATGGGTGAAGCTTTCGCGCCCGCGCTGGGGTACATAGTCGTCAAAAAACCGCATGCGCGGCATGATACCTTCCCGCAATTGAGCCAGGCACCACGCAGGACGCACAGCCATTTCGGTCAGCGTGCGAAGGTCTGCCTTCGGCGGCACGGTCAGGTTTGCGCGCCTCTGTCGCTCGCGCCTACTTTCTTCGGGGACATCGACCGTGATTATCAGCGTGTGAAATCCAGCCGCCTTGATCCGCGGCAGCATCTTGCGGCGCAAGTCTGCGGATTTCACTGGATAATGCTGAAACCACCCGTTCTGCCCAATGTGAAGTGCCACATCCTCGGGCGATGCAACGGCCACACTTGACAATGAAAACGGTATGTTATGCGCAACAGCGGCCTGCGCCAGCATGCGTTCGGCGCCAGCCCACATTAGGCCAGACATTCCCACCGGCGCGATCCCGAAAGGTAGATCGTAGGTTTTGCTGAGCAGCTTTGTTTGCAGGTTCGCCTTTGTGTGGCCACACAAAACGCTAGGCAGAAAACCAATGGCATCGAGCGCGTCGCGGTTCACTTTTGATCCCAACTCTCTGCCAGTTGCACTATCAAGATATTCAAAAGCAAATCTTGGTATGCGTTTTTGTGCTTTTCGCCGCAAATCCTCGATCGACGGATGTGACAGGTCAAGTTCCATCTTGTGTGTCCTTACTTGCGATCACCAAAACGATGGTAAGAATAATGAGATGGCTGGCACATAAGTTATCAAGATCAGCAATATGATCATACCAACGAAAAAGGGAACAATGGCACGGCTAAGCTGCTCAATAGACACTTTCGATATGCTGCTGGCCACGAACAAATTGACCCCGAGTGGCGGTGTACAGAAGCCGATCGCCAAGTTGACTGTTAGAATGACACCAAAAACGATTGGATCGACACCCATTGCGGTCGCCACCGGCAAAAGAATTGGCGTCATGATAATGATGGATGAGATCGTCTCCATGAACATCCCGATGACGAGAAGCAGCACGTTGATTAACAGTAAGACCATTATCGGATTGTCCGACAGGCTGGTAATATAGCTCGCCAATTCGGTCGGGATGCGCGCGAGCGTAATCAAACGGCCAAATGCTGTGGCCATAATCACCAAGATCAGTATGGTACCGCTCGTTTTCGCACTGCCTGCAAGTATTTCAGGCAGATTGCCCAGGTTGATGTCGCCATACACGAAGATGCCAACAATGGCTGCGTAAACCACGGCGACAGCGCCGGCTTCGGTAGGAGTGAAAATACCGCTATAAATGCCGCCCAGGATGATCACTGGAACCAAAAGTGCCCAGATCGATGCACGGAAGCTCTGCCACACACTGAGGCCAGAGAATGTTTTCGTACTCTCCTGAACAATCTTGTCACTGCGCAGCGTGAACCGCGCGACAAGCATGAACATCAACGCAAATAAGACGCCCGGAATGACCCCTGCCAAGAAGAGTTTACCAATCGAAACCTCAGCTGTGACGCCGTATATAATGAAAGGAATGCTTGGCGGGATCATCACGCCAATCATCCCTGAGGACGCGGTAAGCGCACCGCTGAATTTGCGCGTATAACCGACCTTTTCCATTTCTGGGATCATATTCGAACCGATTGCGGCAACCGTTGCAGGGGACGACCCAGAAATTGCGGCGAAGAAAACGCAAGCCAGTACATTTACATAGGCAAGCCCGCCTCTGATATGGCCAATCAAAGCGTTGGCAAATCCGACGATGCGACGTGACATGCCGCCATGCTGCATCAAATCCCCCGCGAGAATAAATAAGGGCACCGCAATAAGGGGAAATGAATCTGCCCCCGTGACGACAGAGCGGGCCAAAAGCACCATCGGTGGGGTGCCATCCACAAAAAACATCACGATCATCGTCGCTAGGCCAAGGCAAATCCCAATGGGGACGCTAAACAGCAAAAGTGCAAAAAGTGTCAAAAAAAGAGTTGTAGCAAGCATGTATAGGCCCTCACACTTTGGTTTTGGCGATCAAACGTAATGTTTTTATAAAATGCTGAATAACGCGGATCGCAGATAAGCCCGCTCCAACAGGGGCAGAAGAATAGAGAATTGGAATAGGTAAACCCAGCACAACAGACGACTGGCTCGTGACAAACGGCATTCTGATCAGCCTGACGCACTCGTAAGTCAGCACAAGCAGAAACCCCAAAACCAATAGGGCGATCACTGCATCGGCAATCAACCTCGCCCGATCATTCAGCACGTCGCGCAGAACCGTGATGCGCACATGATCGCCTGTGTGAAACGCATAGCTCACACCAATCCAGACGAACCACACAAAGAGCCAGAGCGTGAGCTCTTCTCCCCAGGACAGGGATGCGTTCATCACATAGCGCATAAAAACATTGCCAGAGATTAATAGAACGATAGCCGCCAACAAGACACTCGCCAGTGCTTTTTCTGTGTTCTGATCTATCCACTTCAAAATTGGCATCATGTCATCCTCCCAGACGATGAACAGGTGCCCAAGCCGTTTCGGCAAGGGCACCTGACCTAATATGATCTCGGACAGATCAGTTCCCGCTTGCCGCGCTCACTGCGGCAACCCAAGCATCATATGCTTCAGCACCAACTTCGTCGCGGTACTGCAAGCGAACACTTTCAGTTTGATCGGCAAAAGCCTGACGTTGCTCTGCTGTTAGTTCCAGAACCTCAACACCTGCGGATCGGATCTCGTCGAGTTGAGATGCATCTTCTGCTGCGACCAATTCTGCCTGATGCGCGCGCGCGCGCGCCATAGAGGCTCGGATCAACTGCTGGTGCTCTGCAGACAGGCTATCGAAGAAGGGCTTTGATACGACGGGCATGTACACCGCGAAAACATGACCCGTTGTTGAAAGGTATTTCTGTACTTCGTAAAAGCGCTGCGAGGTAATGATAGCGAGCGGGTTTTCCTGACCGTCGATCACACCCTGTTGAAGGGCGGAATAAACTTCGCCAAAGTTCATTGGCGTTGGGTTCGCTCCCAGCGATTCAAACGTCGCCACATGAGCTGGCACTTTCATTGTGCGTAGTTTGACGCCCTCGAGGTCCTGCGGCGATGCAATGGGACGCACATTATTCGTAACGTTCCGCACACCCAGCTCTAGCCATCCAAGACCTACCAGGCCCTGGTTTTCAACACGCGCAAGCATACTATCACCGGCTGCGCCGTCCAGAACATCAAAAGCAATATCCTTAGATGCATACATGTAAGGCAATTCTATTACTGCAAAGGCCGGGTCCCATCCAGCAAAGAAGGACGATGGCGGAATCGCCATTTCCAGAACGCCAGTTTGGACGCCTTCGATCATTTCACGATCGGGGCCCATTTGTGAAGATGGGAAAATTTGAACGTCAATTTCACCGTTCGAGCCTGTTTCCACTAACTCTTCAAATTTTAGCAACGCACGGTGCATGTGAAAAGATTCAGCTGCTCCATGGCCAATTTTTATGACCGTTTCAGCCGATGCGGCAAACGCAAGACCGGCTGATAAAACCGCACTGATTGCGAATGTTGATTTATTGAACATAGTTTCCTCCCATAGATCAGAATCAATCTGACATCTGAGATATCAGATGCCAATAAGCAGCGCAACAAAGAATCTCGTAGGCGCTTCACGCGAGGAAAATGTTGGATTTTTGACGGCCATACTGGTGGTTGCCCTATTTTGGTGTCTGACATCAGCGCCTACCGGACAAATTTAGGGGATTGAGTAACGGAGGATTTCTGGTTCATCGAAACCATCATGGAGTGAAGATGAAGATGAAATCTGGCACATCAAAGGACGCCGCTGACAAGTTGGTCCGACGCATCAAACGCCGGATCCGCAAACACCATTCCGGGTGCTGCTGTCAGACAAATGAGAACTCGCGTCGGATTGCTAGCGCAGCCTGAATCTATGCACTCAATAATTGGCGCCACTCAGTAAGAGCGGCGGTTCGATTGAGCTTGAAATTGAGGCGTGAGTAGAAGTGGCGCTCCTGATTGAAATGGTTGTGGACTGAAGAGTGGACTGCAGCGAACTTCTGCAGACATCGGATCAAATCTATTCCACCAAGAACGAACTGTTTCGTGGCTGATCTCAGTGCCTCGTTCGTGCAAGAGATCTTCCACGTTACGGAGTGAGAGCGGAAACCGAACATAAAGCATCACAGCCAGGCAGATGATCTCAGGAATCGTTTTAAAGTACCTGAATGGAGAGTGTTTTGTCATACGGAGAGGCTACAAAACCGCCCGCCCCGTCTCAAGCTCGTTTTGTCTGACAGTGCCTACCGTTTTACTCTGGTTATAGTTCTTAGCCTAGATACGCATGCGTGGTACACTGTCAGGGTCCAGTTTTAGGTCAACAATGATGGGGCCTTGTCGAGTATGGATCGCGTCAATCGCAGTTTCCAGTTCTTCTGGATTCGTTACTGTAACGCCCTCACCGCCAAGCGATTTGGCGACCTCAGCAAAAGACGGCCAGTTGAACTCAGTCAATGCAGGGTCCATCTGTCGATCCAGCATCTGTATGTGTTCCGCCCCATAAGCGGAGTCGTTGCAAATGATTACGATTAGATTACGGTTTGTGCGCACAGCGGTATTGAATTCGTTCAATCCGCCCATCATGAAACCACCATCACCCGTGAACAAGACAACGGGTCGGAGCGGCGCTCCATGGGCTGCACCAATCGCCTGTTGCATCCCCTGACCGATGGCCGCAAAGTTATCGCTCATGTGAAAACTCTTGGAATCAGGCACAGTCACACGGCACCAGACTTCGGTGATGTAGCGCCCTCCATCGGTAAGCATAATCCGATTTTCGGGAAGCGCTTCATTCAAGCGATCCAAGGCATACTCAAGGTTGATACAGCCCTCAATGGACTTGGTCGCGTCGCCTCTGGGATGCTTCGAGATATCATGAGAGGGCAATTCCTGTGCAAACCCTGAAGGGGCGATTTCGGCCTTATTCAACCAATAAAGAATATTCTCAGCGGTCTGCCTCGCATCCGCGATCAATGTGGCATCGGCCTGATAAAACCTGCCGACTTCAGAAGGACTGTTGTTGATATGAATGACGCGCTTCCCTTCGAGCAGCGCCCCACGGTCAGTTGTCAGGAAATGGAGCCATGCACCAAAGACGATAACACAATCTGCCGCAGCGATTATATCGTAAGCAGTCGCAGTACTGAGCGTACCGAAATACCCGATGTTGTTAGGGTGATCCGCAAATAATCCAGTGCCTTTGAGTGTCGTCGCCAGAGGCGCTTCCATCCTTTCCGCTAGTGCGACCAGCTGGTCCTTTGCGTCAACCGCGCCCGCACCAGCGAGGATAAGTGGCCGCTTTGCCGAAGCAATCATGCCGATTGCTGCATCATGAAGCGGCCCCTCGGTCACGGCGGTCGGGGCCTCAAGATAGGGGAAAACAATGCTTTGGTGTTTGACTTCTGCCCACATAAAATCCGCAGGCACGTTTAGGACAATTGGTCGCCTTTCCTTGCGGGCGCGGTAAAACGCAGTCGCCACATCCCGCGCAGCTGTTTCGGGCGATTTCACCTGCTCAAAACCGGCGCCGGTTGCTGTGACGACTTCGCGCTGGTCAATATTCTGCATATGGAATGGAGCTGTCACAGGAGTATCACCGCATATCAGGACCATCGGGCGACGGCCTACCACGCCTTCTCTCAGCGCAGTAAAGCAATTCGTCAGGCCGGGACCCTGAGTAACTGTTGCAACCCCGATTTTTTCCGTAACTTGTGTGTAAGCAAGCGCCATAAGCACAGTCCCACCTTCGTGGGCTGCAGGAACCATTTTACCTCCACAGACGCTAACAAAATGGTTGGCCAAAAAAAGATTGGCGTCGCCCACCAAGCCAAACATCGTGTCAACGTCGTGATCGCGCACGGATTGTGCAATGGATTGGTGCATATATGTTTTGTCGTCAGACATTCGTCTTCTTCCTTCGTGATGTTTGGAACGATATATCAGAAGCTTGCTGCACAGCCATTCGTTTTTCTTGATCGGTAGCCACCGAATTATCCCTCGTTATCTTTTTTGAAATAGCTAAATGGAGAATATTTGGTCATTTGCGGGCGCTACAAATACAGCGTACCCACTTAAACCGAGTTTTATGTGACAGTGCCGGGCCATCAGTTGCAACAGGGCTGGTTTGCATGCCGCGCGGCTTTATTTGATCGCAGAAAATGACGTGGGCGACAAAAAGCTGGAGGCGATGTTGGCGACAACCTCACCGTGAACCTTTTGGTGGGCCGCTCGCGCGGCAACCCATTCTGGGTCGCTGGCGAAGGCATTCCAAAGCTGTTCACGTTCTGCCAGCGTCTCCCATGCCAAAAAGTAGGTTAGATCATGGTTTTTAGCTCCCACCAACGTGGTGAAGAACCCAGCTGGACGCAGGCCCATTCGGTCCCAAATCTTCAGGGTCGTCGTTTCAAAACGTTCCAATAGGGCTGGCAGTCCGCCCGGAACGCAGGAATAAACGCGCATCTCGTAGATCATTAATTGTCCTTCTTGTTTTAGGCCAACGTGTAGGCGGTTTTTACAGTTGTATAGAATTCAGCAGCATAACGTCCCTGTTCCCGCGGGCCAAAGCTAGAGGCCTTACGCCCGCCGAATGGCACGTGAAAATCTACGCCAGCAGTCGGCACGTTTACCATGACCATACCGGCCTCAGCGTTGCGTTTGAAATGGGTAGCATGTTTCAGGCTAGTCGTCGCAATGCCCGCAGACAGCCCAAAATAGGTATCGTTGGCCACATCCAAAGCCGCGTCATAATCGGCGACGCGGATCACCGCGGCAACAGGGCCAAAAATTTCTTCACGCGCGATGCGCATGTCATTGGTGCAATCCGTGAACAGAGCCGGTCGCTGGAAGAATCCTTCGGTTGAACGGGTCAACCGTTCTCCACCCGTGATAAGATGCGCGCCCTCGGATTGGCCTATCTGAATGTAGCCTTCGTTTTGTGCCAACTGGCTTGCATCCACGACCGGGCCGATCTGCGTCGCCGAATCTAAGGCATCCCCAACCGTCAGCGCATTGATGCGCTCGCTAAGTGTGGCAACAAATTTATCGTGGATCGCGTCTTCCACGATGATTCGCGATGATGCCGTGCAGCGTTGGCCAGTCGAGAAAAATGCCCCTTGCGTCACACAGTCAACGGCCACGTCTAGATCGGCATCTGCCAACACTATAAAGGGGTTCTTACCACCCATCTCCATCTGCGACTTGCGCATAAGCTTGGCGGAGTCCAAAGCGAGCGTGGCTCCAGTTACTTGAGAACCAGTAAAGGTCAAAGCATCAACATCTGGGCTTTGCACGATGGCCTGACCTACTACAGAGCCACGCCCCATTACGAGGTTCAGGACGCCTTTGGGTAGCCCCGCGCGTTGCAGAATATCCACCAGCTCCCAAGCAGAACCTGGAACCAGATCAGCAGGTTTGAACACTGCTGTGTTGCCATAGCAAAGTGCAGGCGCCAATTTCCATGCGGGAATTGCAATCGGAAAATTCCACGGCGTAATGACCCCGACAACGCCAACCGCCTCGCGTGTAACTTCAGCGCCAACACCGGGCCGCACAGAGGGCACACTTTCGCCCGTCAGTCGCAAAGCTTCACCGGCAAAAAAATCGAAAATCTGCGCCGCGCGCACGGTCTCACCGATACCTTCGGCAAGGGTCTTACCCTCTTCACGAGACAACAACTGGCCAAGCTCGTCCTTGCGCGCAAGAATTTCGTCAGAGGCGCGGCGCAAAATGCCGTGACGTTCAAGTGGAGCACTACGCGACCACCCAGGGAATGCAGCCTTGGCCGCATTAATCGCATCAAGCGCCTGCGCCTCGTTCGCGCGGGCATAGTGGCCAATGATATCTGCTGTATTGGACGGGTTGATATTGGCGGCAGCGTCGCCAGCCACCCAAGTCCCACCAATAAAATTCTGTTTTTGATCCGGCATATTGGTCTCCTGAGTGGATTTAGCCGATATCGGCCGTTTGATCTGAATAGCGCACAGTAAACGTCATTGCGCCTTCGTTGAGCATCCAGCGGTTCACTTTGTAGCTGCGCAAACCGGCAGCGTGGAATGGATCGGCATCCGCATGGGCGCGGGCCTCGGCTTCGTCCTTGGCGCGCAGGATGATCATGCCGCCGTAGGGGATCGCCTCACCCTCTTCGAACAAAGGGCCGGCACCAAACAGGATGCCGTCGCGCTCAAGTTTGATCTGGTATTCTAAATGGGCAGGCAGGACATCTTGCATCCCTTCGCCGCGCGCCGGAGTGGTTGTTATGACGTAAAGGGACTGGCGCAGCATACTAGCATATAGGTCTTCGGGCTTTGTCGCGCTCATAATATGGCTCCTTGATGGAATGGCGATGGCCCGCCAACGAGGAGTCGGCGGGCCAGAGTGTTTAGCGTTTGTCGATACCAGCGCTTTCTATCACCTCGGACCAAACAGAAATCTGACCTTCGATAAGCGCTGTCATTTCCTCACCAGTAGACGGCGATGGCTTCGCACCGAGCGACGCGATCATTTTGTTCACATTCGGAGCTGCCAAGGCGGCGTGTACTTCAGTGCGGATACGATCAGCAATCTCGTCAGGGACACCTGCTGGCATGCCGATCCCTGTCCATGAGACTACGGCAAAGCCTTCGGCAACTGTTTCCGACACAGTCGGCACATCGGGGGCATCAGGCCAGCGTTCGGCAGAGGTGATGGCAAGGATATCATAGACACCTGCCTCCGATTGTGGACGGATGACGGTGCCTGTGTCGATGACTACATCAACTTCGCCACCCATCAAAGCTGTCGAAGCGGCTGCACCGCCTTTGTATGGGATATGTAGGAAGTCGGCGGCTGTCCGCAGGTCTAGCAATTCACCGGTCAGGTGTTGCGTGGACCCAACGCCCGAGTGGCCAATTTTGATCGTCCCAGGCGCAGCAGCAGCCGCGGCAATCAAAGCTTCTATAGAGTCGTATTCGCCAGCGCGGGTCGCGACCATGAACGGGAACTGTCCGAGGGTCGAGATGAAGGTAAACCCGTCCACGGATTCGTAAGGTAGGCTTTCATATAGCGCCGCCGCGACGGCGTGGCCACCAACCATCAGCTGCATGGTATAGCCGTCCGGATCCTCGTTCGAGACATAGCCAGAGGCCACAGTGCCACCTGCACCGGGGCGGGATTCTACGACCACAGGCTGGCCCAAACCTTTGGACATTTGTTCAGCCATTATCCGGGAAACAGTATCAGCGTTACCGCCCGGGCCAAAACCGTGAACAATGCGCAATGCGCGATCAGGGAATTCCTGTGCCGCTGCTGGCATGGCAAGGGCTGCCACGAGGGGCAGCGTCGTCAGTAGTTTCTTAAACATTATAGTTCCTCCCATTAGGTTGAGTCCCTTTCAGTGTCACCTCGGGCTCGTTAAGGTGTTCCGCTTCATGGTATCGCGCGCGGTTTTACGTCGTTGTGATAGACCTGACCAAATTGCCCAAACGATCAAAATGACCGAGCAGATCGACAAAATTGCGCTGATCGGGCGGGTCCCAAAAATTGTGAAGTCACCGCCGTAAAGCAACATCGTCCGGCGGAAATTGTCTTCGAGCAGTGGCCCAAGAACAAAGCCGAGGAGCACAGGAGCAGGTTCAAAGCGGTAGTTTTTCATTAAGTAGCCAAGGACACCGAAGGCCAGTGTAAGTAGGACATCAGTCACACTGGTTCTATGTGAATAGACGCCAACACAGATCATCAGGAGGATCATCGGATAAAGCTTCTGGTAGGGAATGCGCAGCAGCAGAACCCAGATTTTGATCAGCGGAATGTTGATCAACAGCAAGATGATGTTGCCGACAAAGAAGCTGGCGATCACGCCCCAGAACAATTCAGGTTGATCCACAATCAACCGCGGACCCGGGATGATGCCGTTCAAAATCAGCGCACCGATAATCAATGCCATCACAGCATCACCGGGCACACCAAGCGTCAGGGTAGGAATAAATCCGGTTTGGGATGCCGCGTTGTTCGCGGACTCTGGCGCCGCAAGTCCCGGCAGGTGCCCCTTTCCGAACTTTTCCGGATTGCGTGAAAACCGTTTTTCAAGCGCGTAGGCCATAAATGACGCAATCGCAGCACCCGTCCCAGGCAGGGCGCCGAAGAATGAACCAATGCTGGAACCACGCATAATCGGAAAGATCAGTGACTTTGCCTGCGCGCGGGTCGGGATCACGTCGCGCATGTTGACGGATAGCGGTGGCGCACCGCGTGCGGGCCTGCGGGAAGCATGGCGGATAACTTCGCTGACACCAAACAGACCCATTGCCAGCGAGACTAGGCTGATCCCATCTGCCAATTCAGGCATCGCAACGAAACGATAGTATCCGGTTGTGGCATCCGCACCGACCAAGCCAAGCGCGATGCCAAGAACAACCATTGCAAGCGATCTAATCTGTGATCCGGCCCCGATCATTGAGGCCGCCAAAAGCCCGATGATAACTAGCATTGCATATTCAGGCGCACCGAATTTCAAGGCAATCACGGTCATCGGGATCGCAGCGAGGACCAGAATAGCCACTCCGACCATGCCGCCCAAGAAGGATGAGAAAGCCGCAACAAAAAGAGCAAGTCCCGCGCGATTGCTTTGCGCAAGTGGGTAGCCTTCCAGACAGGTCACAACCGAAGATGGCGTTCCGGGCAAATTCAGCAGAATTGACGCGATGGAGCCACCATATTGCGATCCATAGTAAATACCTGCCAGCAAAATCATAGACGAGGTCGCATCAAGGTAGAAAGTCACAGGCAGCAACAACGAAATTGCCGTGATCGCGCCGACACCGGGCAGAACCCCGATAAGCTGTCCCAGAAATACACCAAAAAACGCATAAACCAGAACGTTGGGTTGCATCACCACCGAGAGGCCAAGGATGAATTGATCCAGCATTACCACCTCCAGAACGCAGGAATTGGTAGCTCAAGTCCCACAAGGAACAAAAGCCAACCCAAACCCGCCGCGATAATGGAATAGATCAATACGGTCAGCGGCTTGGACTGATCATCGGCGAACATCGAAACGCCGACCGCCAGAAACATCGACGGGACAAGACCCGCACGGTCGACTAGCACAGCGAAGATGATGATTCCCGCAGAGACAAAACACAGGCTGCGTAGCTGGATTGCGCCAGGGCGCTCCAATTCAGGGTCGCCCAGATCAACGATGAGAATGGCTACGGCGAGAAGTGAAATCAGGACGCCGATTGTTTGCGGAATAAAGCCGGGGCCCATCTGGTTGAGCGACCCCGTCGGGTAGCCCCAAGCGAAGAACGAAATAACCAGACCGGCCACTAAAAGCACAGCCCCGCTTACAGCGCGAGCCACTTTGCTTGGTCTTTGATTTTTCTCAGTCAGTGCCAAGGTTCCCTCCCAAGAACGCGAATGCCCGTCGTTAAGTAACTTTCTGCCTGCCCTCATTTTTCAATCCGTATCATGGCCGGTTGATCCACGCCGAGCCTGTTACCCAAGGCCGCCAACCGTTCTAGCGTGCCGTCCGCCAAGGGGATGCCAGTCTTCATCCGCTCATCTGACAAACGGAACCCGCGTTCACCTGGCATGAGGATTTCCTCCGTGCCAGGTGCTTTCGGCAAGCCTTTCAATTGCTGCCCAAGCTCCGTGATCTGGTTTGCAAAGACGTCTGGTGCCCCGAAAGCGTCAATCTTGATCGCCAGCGCAGCCCCGTTCATCGCGCCTTTCCCACTGGCCAAAACGGTCGATATGACGGGATTTGCCACCAATACGCTGCACAGTACCTCGATCATCAGCGACAGGCCCGACCCTTTGGGGCCACCAAGCGGTGTCAACGTCGAGACCTGCGTGGGATCAGTAACCGGATTGCCGTCCACATCAATCGCCCATTCGGGTGGGATCGCTGTGCCCGCGTCCTTGGCATGCATGATTTTGCCCAAGGCAGCAGTTGATGTGGACATATCCAGCAGCAACGGCAGGCCAGTTGACGGCGCAGAGATAGAGATCGGGTTGGTCGACAACCCTGAGACCTTCGCGCCGTGATAGGCCATCAATGGTCCAGAGGCTGTCATCACGATACCAATGTAACCACGCTCTGCGGCCCTCAGCGCGAAATATCCCACAGCACCTGCATGGGTGATACTACGTGCGGAACACCAGCCGATGTTGAATTTTTCGGCCAAATCAATCGCCGTGTCCATCGCTGCGACCATCCCAGAAGGACCCGGTGCTTTAGCGGCGTCGAGAATGGCAACGGCCCCGTCGCGGCTTTCCAACCTAGGCTTGGCGGTTGGGTTTATCAGCCCCATCTCAACCATCTCAATATAGCGCGGAATGCGCAGCACACCGTGGGAATTAGCCCCCCGCGCATTAGCCCAGACCAGAGCATCGGCCGTGCGCTCCGCGTGCGCTAATGCGTAACCCCCCGCCTGTAAAAGGGCCCAGGCATAAGTCTTCAGTGTTTGCGCACTCAACAGTTTCATGACGCGTCGCTGACCTGGACGGGGAAGAACTTTTTCAACCAAGCCTCGACCAAGGCTTGCGTATGCGGGCGGTCTTCGTCCGACACGGGAAAATGTGACATGCCGGTCGGAATCATAAGTTCGGCATTGGCGCCGGCTTTTTCGAACAACCGTATGGACTGTTCCATCGGCGTAATCACATCGTGGGCCGTATGGAACAGCAGCAACGGCCGCGGTGCGATAGAGGCCACAACGTCTTCAGCACGGAAGTTATACATGCTAATTGCGGTTTCCACTGGAACCTCGAACTGCGCCTTTGGCGACAAGTTGACCCGCAGTTGTGGCGGGATCGGCACCACGTCGAAACGCGACACCCACATGCTTTCGCCTGTCTCGGCCATGTGTTTGCGGCCTTTTTCCAAAATGCCCGTGAACTTCTCCCACGCTTCGGGCGTCGGGTGCTGACCACGGAACTTGCGCTCTCCGTCGCCCCAACCACAAAACGAAACGACGCAGGCAATCCGGTCGTCCACACCGGCGGAAAAAATCGCAACCGCCGCGCCAAAGCTGTGTCCCGTGACACCTATGCGCCTCGGATCGACTTCCTCAAGCCCAGACAGGAACGTAACGGCATTGCGCGTGTCAGCCACTTGATCGAAGCACCTCACTTCGCCGCGCGCGCCTTCGCTCTCACCACAGCCACGGAAATCCATACGGAACACGCAATATCCAAGGTCCGCAATCATTCGGGCGATGATTTCCACGTGGGATTTATCTTTGGTGCCCACAAAACCATGAAGAACGATGAAGGTGGGAAGGCGCGCGCCAGGTTTGCGGTTCTCGGGCACATGAAGCACGCCAGACAGCTTCAGGCCATCGGACATAAAGGTATGCTGTTGTTCCATGTATTTATGCCTCCTTCAAGTCAGATCAGAGCTACGTTCAGGTTGCGGCCCATGTGTTGCAAAATGCCGTGAAGGCAGAGAGGTGACCGCGCAGAAACGCTTGAGTCTCAGGGTTGGTGATGGCGCCCGCGTCCACATCCAGCTTGCCTATGGCTCCCGCGATCTGCACTTCGGGTTTAGCCATCACGATCATGTCCTGCGATAGCAGCGTCTGACGCAGGCTCTCGTGAACCCGCGCGCCTCCAAGAAGTCCGGGGGACACACTCCAGATCGATACCGGTTTATGTGCCAGTGGGTTCGGGTTTTTGCGCGACAGCCAATCGATGGCGTTTTTCAGACCGCCCGGCATGGACCAGTTGTATTCAGGCGTCACAATCAACACCGCACCTACGCTTTCCACCTGAGAGATGAACGCCGCTACAGCGCCAGGCATCCCCTCGTCCAGCAGGTCTTGATTGAACAACGGCAGCGTGCCCGGATTTGCAAGTGCCACCGCCTGCGCGTCGTCAGGCAGCAGATCAGCTGCCGCCCGCGCTGCCGCGCGGGACAGAGATGCGCGCCTTAAGGAACCTTCTAGAATACCGATTTTCAACATGGGCACGTTCCTTTCTGCTAAACTGCGGGTGCCGCCCAAGGGAAGTGATGCTCACGCCATGGCAGCGGTGCAGGTTCCCCCCAGACATTCATCACGCGGACATTTTCGGGACGTTTTAGTGCGGTGATAATGTTCGGCTCGTAGCGGTCGTCATCGTTGATAAGGGCCATGTTTCCGGCGAGCTCGACCATCGCGCCGCAGGTGTCGATGTAATAGGCAAAAGTGTTGTCACCCGGCCGGTGCCGCCCCGGCCCCCAGATGAAGTTCTTGCCAATGGTGTCGAGCCGGTCTCCCAGGTGGCAGTAGCTCGAGAATTCGGCCACTTCCCACGAATAATGATGCAAACCGGTGCCGCCCTTCACGATGCCCAGAATGTGGTGCAACCGGTTTGCACCGCGCATCCAATTCAGGCCATCATCGACCATCCTTTCAGACAAGCGCATACCGAAGATTTTTTCCATCTGGCCACGCGTTTCGGCAGGTTCAGGCGAGAGAATGTTGACATGGTCGAGTCTCAAGGGAGCCATCCCTCGGGTCGCGTGGCGATTGCCGTAAATTTCAGTCTCAACTGGGCTGTGAAGTTCGAATGTGTGGCCCTGTGGCGTGGCGAACTGCATGCCCGCAACACAACACTCCAGACTTGGCTCGTTAGAAATCAACTTACAGCCTGCCTCTTCGACCCGGCCTAAAGCCTCGGCCACCGCCCACTCAGAGACCGCCTCAAACCCGAGCGAGCGCATCGCATTCTCGTCGGATTTGTGCAGCACCAGTTCGGCCATGCGCCCGTTAGATGACAGCCAGACGCAGTCTGTTTCCTCCCGCGTGACGCGCAATCCAAGGATGTCGCAAGACTCCCGAACCAAAGCCTCAATGTCGACCACGTTCAGTTGAACATGTCCCATCGAATTTACCAGATAGCCCATGGCTGCAGTCCCCCATCACTCTATCCTAAATGGGTAACATACATTTTCGCAATCGCAAGTAATTTTCGAAAATATTTAAATGGTGGAATAATATTGGAGCTCATTCATTTGGATATATATGGGATTTCGTCTCTTCTTCGGCCTCTACGGTGTTCGAAAGCACACCGATCCCTCTAATTTCTACGTCTACCACGTCCCCCCGCGTCAGAAATTCCTTCGGGTCGCGGGTGATGCCAAAGCCTGTACAAGTCCCCGTGACGATCACATCTCCTGCCTGCAGTGGCGCAAAGGTCGAGATATAGGAAATCAAGTAGGGGATATCGAAAATCATCCGCGAGGTATTCGTGCTTTGCTTTTCCACCCCATTTACACGGGTCGTGAGTGCAAAGCCTGTTTTGGGGCTTGGCAGATCTTCCGATCGCACCATCCACGGACCGAAAGCGCCGGTTCCGACAAAGTTCTTGCCTGGCGTGAACTGATGCGAATGTTTCTGCCAATCGCGCACGCTGGCGTCGTTGTAGATGGAATAACCCGCTACGTGATCCATGGCCTGTTCTGGGCAGATGTGTCGTCCGCCTTGTCCAATGATCACCGCAAGTTCACCTTCAAAGTCCAGCTTTTGCGAAGACCGCGGTTGGATCAGGGGTGCGCCGTGTCCAATTTGCGACGAGGGCAAGCGCAAGAAAAGAACCGGATAAGATGGCACCTTGTCCGGATCGGTGTCGTCTTCCCAGTAATTGATTGCGGCCAGAACGATTTTGTCGGGATTCGGGA
>Ga0209654_1001091_pt1 | contig 22727 bp, 20 predicted proteins | sample SaaInl1SG_22_DNA_FD_184646 | JGI IMG/M metagenome (GOLD analysis project Ga0209654, IMG submission 184646) | Marine microbial communities from expanding oxygen minimum zones in the Saanich Inlet - ESP_161SG_22_DNA (SPAdes) (version 2) | ecosystem: Environmental > Aquatic > Marine > Intertidal... | reverse complement strand
GCAATGCCTCCCAGCGATGAAAATCATGCATGAAATTGAGCAGAAGATGACTCTATAGGCGCTGTTGTGGATCGAGATTGTGTCTCGTAAGAAAACAAACCTCGTATTTTTGGGGGGCGGCCTCAAGTCGAGATTGATTTTTGGGGAAGCCTCCGACTATTTCGATTTCGTCGCGCTCGTTGATCCGACGCCGGCGGGTGGCGATGGCGCGTCAGAGATGGACTTGCCTCTGTACGCAAGCCTAAGGGATGCATTAAACGATCACCGGATTGACGGGGTTATCGTATGCACCACCGCGCGCGAAACTATCGCTGCCTCGCGTGCTGCTATCGAATGCCAGGTTCCAACGTTAGTGATTCCATCGAAGGGAACGTCGTTGGATGCATCGCAGGACTTGGTTGCTGAGGCTAAAAAAGCATCGGTCCCACTTTTAGTCGGGAACCACAGGCGGTTTCATCCCTCGGTAGTTGCGGCAAAGGAATTTATCAATAGCGGCGGTATCGGGACAATTATAGCGGCCCAGTCGACGTCCTGGTTTCCAAAGTCGGAAGCGAAGTTGAGTGATATTCATTGGGCGAGTCGCCAAGGTCATATTCCGATTCTCAACGACTTGATCGATGATCTTGATGTTCTGCGGTATCTTTTGGGCGAAGTGCTTGAGATTTCAGGTATCACAACGAGCTTGTTAGGTGGTAACTCCGTCCCGTCATCCTTGGGTTGCCTCTTAAAGTTTGAAAACGAAGTCATTTGTACGCTGAACGCGTCTGATGAGGTCGTTTCACAAGCGAATTGGCATGTGACTGCAGGGGAGACGGATAAGTACTCAAAAACCGGTCAGTCGTGTCTTTGGATCGGGGGCACTGCTGGCACTCTCTCGATCCCTGATCTAGCGTTTTGGAGTTACGGAAATAGGAAGGTGTCCTGGGATTCAAGGCTTCAAGTAGAGAAAATCAAATCGAACGCGAGGGTTGGCTCCGTAGTCGCTGAGCTATTCGATTTCGAAAATGTCATTCAAGACAAAAAAACACCCGTATGTTCGGGGGAAGATGCATTGAGTTCGATACAGTTGGTAGAAACATTATATGACAGGCTCAGTTGATTGGTTTCTTGATCAGAATATTTGTTTTATTGGATTTGGTGAGGCGGGGGAGGCTCTTTCTGGAGGATTTAGATCCCAAAGCTCTGTCGCTTGGGATCTGAAACTTTTGTCAGACGGGCTCGGTTTTCGCGAACGTATCCAGAGCGCAGGGTTTAAGCCAGCTTCGTCGCTAGAGGACGCTCTGGAAGGTATTGATTGGGTTGTCAGTTTAGTAACCGCTGACCAAGCTGCTGTTGTTTGTGAGCAAGTGTGTTCAAGCATTCGATCCCAGTTTACCTACCTCGAAATGAACTCCTGCTCTCCGGGTACCAAGAGAGCTAATGCCCAGATGGCTGCAGATGCCGGCGGCGTGTTATTTGACGTTGCCATCATGAGTCCAGTGAATCCCTCAAGATTAGAGACACCGCTTCTCGTGTCCGGCCCATCCGCGGAGGATTGCGTAAGTTTTTTGAACCACTTTGGTTACAACGCTTCGTTATGCGGTCCCGACGTCGGGCAGGCGTCTTCACTGAAAATGGCTCGATCAATTATGATAAAAGGTGTCGAAGCTTTGAGCGCAGAATGTTTTTTGACAGCGCAACGCCTTGGTATCCAACCTGAAATCGTTGCCTCGCTGACGAAGAGCTTTGACGGTCTAGATTGGTTGAAGCGTGGAGGATATAACCTCGAACGGATGAGTAAGCATGGTATTCGTCGCGCTGCCGAGATGCGTGAGGTTGTTGCGACGATTGAAGAGGCTGGCTTGTCGGCAGATATGACTCGCTCAACCGTCGAGTGGCAGCAAAGAATTGGCGAATTGGCGCTCGACCCCGACACAGAGGATCTGGCAAAACTCAGTCAATTGCTGAACGACAGACTGAGCTAACAAGCCTCGAGATGGAGATGCCGACTCTTAGGTCGAATTTTTATGGCTCAGCGGTCATTTCGTTATTTGTGAAAATGAGCCAGTGGACATACGTTCCTGATTAAAGGTTGAGGAGAGACTATGATTATTGATTGCCACGGGCACTACACGACCACACCGCCGGGCGTTGGAGCCTTCAGAGAAGCACAGAAGGAAGCTGTCGCAAACGATCCTTTATTCAAAGGTGAGAAGGGGTCGATTGATGTAAGCGACGACGAAATCCGAGAGTCGATCGAGAATAACCAGCTTAAGCTTCAGCAGGAGCGGGGGACCGACCTGACCATTTTTTCTCCACGCGCGAGCTGGATGGGCCATCACGTTGGTAATGAGTGGACCAGCCTTTATTGGACACAACACCAGAACGATATCATCAAACGCGTCTGTGACTTATTTCCACAGAATTTTGCACCAGTGGCACAGCTCCCTCAGTCTCCAGGTGTCGCGCCGGAAAAGTCGGTTCCCGAGATTCGTAGAACGGTTGAGGAACTTGGGTTCTTGGGGATCAATCTCAACCCCGACCCCTCCGGAGGATACTGGCAGGATCAGTCCTTGGCGGACAAGTCGTTTTATCCAATTTACGAGGTGATGTGTGAGCTTGATATTCCTGCCATGGTCCATGTTAGCGCAGCCTGTAATGACTGCTTTCATACCACAGGTTCACACTATCTCGGCGCTGATACCACTGGGTTTCAGCAATTGGTGATGTCAGATGTGTTCAAGGATTTTCCATCCCTGAAGATCATTATTCCTCATGGTGGCGGAGCGGTTCCCTACCATTGGGGACGTTTCCGGGGAATTCTGCAAGATCAGGGGTACGCGCCTTTGGAAGAGTCGGCGCTCCAAAACATCTACTTCGATACCTGTGTGTATCATCAACGAGGTATCGACTTGTTGTTAGATATTGTCCCGGTAAAGAACATCTTGTTTGCGTCTGAAATGATTGGTGCTGTCCGCGGGATTGATCCAGAGACAGGGCACTACTTTGATGATACTAAGCGGTATATTGATAACAACACCAAACTTACTGCTGATGAAAAACAGCAGATATTCTCTGGCAATGCGAAGAAAGTCTTTAGTCGCTTGAAATTGGAGAATTGATATGTCGCAGAATGTTGTGGTTCAAAACATCAGTCGAGTCAGCCTTGAGGTCCGGGAAGGTCTAGCCCGTTGTGGAGTGGCGACCGTTCACGAGGCCCAAGGCCGTAGAGGGTTGTTTGCCGACTACATGCGCCCGATACAGCAAGACGTCGCGATTGCGGGTAACGCAATCACGATCTCGGGAGCGGCTGGTGATAATTGGATGATGCATGTGGCTATCGAGCAATGTCAGCCGGGCGATATGTTGGTATTTGCGCCGACCTCGCCGTCGAATCATGGTTTTTTTGGTGATCTATTGGCCACGTCAGCACAAGCTCGAGGTGTCGTAGGATTGATTGTCGAGGGTGGTGTAAGAGATACGAAAATTCTTCGAGAAATGAGTTTCCCAGTCTGGTCAAAGCACGTCTTTGCGCAAGGAACGATTAAAGAAACATTGGGTTCAGTGAATGTGCAAATCGTTTGCGCTGAGGAAATTGTCAATCCCGGTGATGTCGTCATCGCCGATGATGACGGCGTCTGCGTTGTGAGGTATGCGGAAGCCGAGTCAGTTCTCATGGCTGCCTTAGATCGAGAGGCTAAAGAAGAAGATAAACGGACGCGGTTAGCGAATGGCGAGCTTGGTTTGGATATCTACAACATGCGACCCAGGCTTGCCGAAAAAGGTTTGAAATATGTCTGACGGTATCCCCTGTGTCTGGATGCGCGGAGGAACCTCGAAAGGCGGTCTCTTTCTTGCCGCTGATTTGCCGACAGATATCATTCAAAGGGATCAGTTGCTTCTCGAAATCATGGGATCTCCAGATAATAGACAGATCGACGGTATGGGTGGTGCTGATCCGCTAACTTCAAAGGTTGGAATCGTCAAGAGATCGTCTCACCCCGACTGCGACGTAGATTATTTATTCCTCCAAGTTTTTGTTGATCAGGCCATTGTTACCGACTCACAGAACTGCGGAAATATTCTCGCAGCTGTCGGGCCCTTTGCCATTGAGCAGGGGCTTGTGCCAGCCAAGGGTGATGTCACACAGGTCTCTGTTTTGATGGAAAATACAGATCAAATCGCTGTCTTGCAGGTCCAAACCCCCAATGGGAAAGTAACCTATAAAGGGACTTCCGCTATTGATGGCGTCCCGGGAACATCAGCCCCAGTTACCTGTGAATTCAAAGAGACAGCAGGTTCAACCTGTGGAGCCTTGTATCCGAGTGGCAACCTGACAGATTTCATTGACGGTGTTGACGTGACTTTAATTGATAACGGGATGCCTGTCGTCATCTTAAACGCGTCTGATTTTGGGGTCTCAGGCACCGAATCGCGAGACGAGCTAGACGGAAATACCGAGTTAAAAATTCGGCTTGAGTCTATTCGGCTGCAGGCCGGTCCGTTGATGAACCTAGGGGACGTGACTGAGAAGTCTGTTCCAAAGATGAGCCTCGTCTGTAAGCCAAAAGATGGAGGGTGTATCGCCACCCGTACCTTTATCCCGCATCGTTGCCACGCCTCGATAGGTGTTTTGGGCGCGGTAAGCGTCGCGACTGCGGCAATTACCCCCGGGACGGCGGCCTATCCGTTGGCGCAGATCCCAGATGGTGATCAGAAAACTTTACCGGTAGAGCATCCGACTGGAGAAATGACAGTCGTCGCCTATATGGAGGATGATGAGTTAGGTAGTGCCGCATTATTGCGAACCGCCAGAAAGTTATTTGAAGGCACTGTTTACCCGTTGGAGAAGTGAGAATATTATGACTATGGATCCTGATTATCTTCCGTTTCATCCAAACCCTAGGAAGCCGTCGTATGTTCCGCCCTTGGGCGCCGTTGACGCGCATTGTCATGTGTTCGGTCCTGCAGCCCTCTTTCCCTATCACCCTAAACGAAAATACACTCCCTGTGATGCGCCCAAGGAGAAATTATTTGAGCTCAGGGACTACCTCGGGTTTTCAAGAAACGTGATCGTCCAAGCGAGCTGTCACGGCTCAGATAACTCGGCTCTCATCGATGCTCTAGAAGCGGCCGGTGACCTCGCTCGTGGTGTTTCTGTTCTATCTCCAGATGTCACTGATAAAGAACTGAAGGCATTAGACAACGCGGGGGTGAAGGGTGTTCGTTTTAACTTCGTAAAACGACTGGTTGACTCCACACCGAAAGAGGTCTTCATCGGTCTAGCCGATCGGGTTCAGGCTCTGGGCTGGCACATTGTTGTTTATTTTGAGAGTCCGGACCTCGAGGAACTAAGACCATTTCTGGAGTTGCTTGCGAAGGATCAGGTTGTCGTTGTCGATCATATGGGGCGTCCAGATGTCAGTCTGGGAGCCGATAGTGATCAGTTTAAGGCGTTCATGAGATTACTGGAGCAGAACCCGAATATCTGGACTAAGGTGAGTTGTCCTGAACGATTGACACAACAGGCTCCGGACTATTCCGACGTGATTCCATTCGCGAAGGCTCTGGTTGAAGCATTTCCAGACAGAGTCATGTGGGGAACGGATTGGCCTCATCCAAATATGAAGTCCCATGTCCCTGATGATGGAGCCTTGGTGGATGTGATTCCTTTGATAGCTGTCACTGAAGATCTACAAAACAAACTTTTGATTGATAATCCGATGCGGTTGTACTGGCGATCCGAATAGTCGGTTAATAAACCGAATTACAGTCTGATTAGATTGAGTTTTTAGGGGAAGGTGGTCGTCGATGGTAAAAAAAGTAACACTGGGTGATGCAAACGTTACAGCGATCGCATATGGATGTATGGGACTCTCTCAGGCATATGAGCCCTGTGATGAAGAGCAAGGTATCCGGACTCTGAACGCTGTTCTTGATATGGGCTACGATCATCTGGATACCGCCGCTCTCTATGGTTTCGGTAAAAACGAAGAATTATTAAACAAGGCGATTGGCCATCGTCGCTCGGAATACTTTCTCGCGTCTAAATGCGGTCTTTATCGGGACGCTACCGGCAAACGCGAGATTAATGGTCGACCAGAGGTTTTGACAAAAACCTGTGAGGATAGCCTGCGGAGGCTCGGCACCGATTGCATCGATCTTTACTATCTACATCGCATTGATCTAAATGTACCCGTCGAGGATAGTATCGGCGCGCTGATGAATATGAGGGATCAAGGGAAGATTCGATTTATAGGATTGTCGGAGCCATCTCCTGAGACGCTGGAAAAAGCCCTCAATTTGTGTCAAATAGCTGCCGTTCAGTCCGAGCTTTCGCTGTGGACTCGTTCGCCAAATGATACCGTCGCAGACATTTGTGGTCGGAAAGGTATCGCGTTCGTCTCATATTCGCCGCTGGGAAGAGGATTTTTCGGGGGAAAAGTTCGAGACACGGCTGTCCTGACTGAAAAGGATATTCGCCACACAATGCCACGTTTTCAGGCAGATAATTTTGCGTCAAATTTAAAACGACTTGATGAGTTGAGCGCTCTCGCTGACGAAAATGGCATTACAGTGGCCCAGTTGGCTTTGGCTTGGGTAATGGCTCAAGGTGACCATATTCTCGCGATACCTGGCACAAGATTTGAGGATCGTGCACGCGAAAATCTTGATGCTGCTCGCTCTTTGTTGACTGATGAGGTGATCGCACATGCGGGTCGAATCGTCAGCCCAGAATCGACCGCTGGTGAACGGTGGACGGAGACAATCTTAAGAGAAGTCGATTCTGAGCAGAATCGTTTTCGTTGAGCGATTGTGAAGCATCGCCGACGATTATCGATGCAAGGGGGAGGCGTACCAAACGAAAAAATTTGCGTCGACGCTCGTTCGCATGTATGTTCCGCACCTCTCAGCGTATCGCAGGTTCGCGTTGAGTGGTCCCACTGAGGATCGTAGAACGGAACTTGCCCACGACGCCGAAGCGTCAACAATTTGGAATCCAGATGCGCTTTCAAGACTTAGGGCTTTTGCCTGAACTCGTCTCTAATGCGGGCTATGACGCCGCAACCCCCGTTCAATCAGCAGCAATCCCGGCAATTTTAGACAGCCGAGATGTGCTCGCCGGAGCCCAAACTGGGACCGGAAAAACCGCTGCTTTTGCGTTGCCAGTGCTGCAGCGGCTGTATGCAGGAAAGAGTTCTCATGCACCGCGTGCTTTGGTGTTAGCACCAACACGTGAACTTGCAGCTCAAGTGTCCGATAGTGTACGCAAATACGGAAAAGGCCTGGGATTGAAACACACGAGCATTTTTGGTGGTGTAAGCTACGGAGGCCAAATGAAGGCGCTTCGTGGCGGGCTAGACTTAGTGATAGCAACTCCTGGTCGCTTGATTGATCACTTAAATCAAGGGTCGATCGATCTTTCGAATGTTCAAACTCTGATTTTGGACGAGGCTGATCGTATGTTGGATATGGGTTTTATCAGTGATATAGAACTCATTATTTCAAAATGTCACCCCAACCATCAGACGTTATTGTTCTCAGCGACGTACAATAAAGGAATCAAAACCTTATCCTCCAAGTATCTCTCCAACCCTGTGGAGATTGCGGTTGCTAAAGACAACACGGTCGCAGCATCGGTGGCGCAAACCTTTGTGCATGTTGATCAGCACAATAAGCGGGATTTACTCACGCAGTTGATCGGGTTAAACAACATGCATCAAGTGCTCGTGTTTACCAAAACGAAGTTTGGAGCCGATAAATTGGCTCGTGCGTTGACCGAAAGCGGGTTGCCGTCGGTTGCGATGCATGGCAATAAAAGTCAAGCACAGCGCACCAAAGCCCTTCAAAAATTTAAACGCGGTGCTGCGCGTATTATGGTGGCGACTGATGTTGCGGCTCGTGGCCTAGATATTGAAAAGCTACCCTATGTGATCAACTTCGAATTACCCATGGTTGCAGAAGACTACGTGCATCGGATTGGTCGCACTGGACGTGCAGGTGAGAAGGGTGAAGCGATTTCATTTGTTTGCGCCACAGAGCATCGATTGATGCGCGATATCCAACATTTATTAAAAGTCGACGTTGAGTTTGAAGTGGCTGATGGCTTTGAACCGAAAGTCCCTTTTCCGGTGAAAAAGCCCAAGGGTAAGCCACAACCGCGTAAGCACGGTCGCTCATCGAGCCGAAATCACACTGGGCCTCGCGCCGAGCGCGCGAATGGATCATCGTCGGCTCGTCGTGATGGTGTAGAAGCCCGCGGTCGTGGTCGTTCGGAACATCAGGCCGGTGGTCGGCCTGAGACCCGAGAAAGTCGCCCTGCTCGTGATGGAGAGCGTTCTGAGCGTCGAGAGTGGACAAAAGAACGGCCCAAAGCATCTGGTGGGCGAGTCGATTCAGGACAATCTCGACCCAAGCAAGAGGGTGAGCGCTCAGAGCGCCGTGACTGGAACAGTGGTCGCCCAGCAGGCGATACAAAGCAAGGAAAGTCGCGGTATACCAATGCGGGAAGTACATCTGGAAAACCGTCAGGTGCTGGCTCTAGGCCTGCCAAGCGGGATGGATTCTCAACTCCGAGACGCAAAGTAGAAAAACGATCAGTTCCCGCGAGATAGGACTTAAGAATACTGTCCGGCAAGCATTGAGGCCTTGAGTTGCTCACCACATCTGAAGGTCTCCTCGTTCTCAAATAGTTTGTTCGGATTTAAATCTGGCCGGATAATAAGGGGCTACGACTTTCTGAGTACATGAATGAGCGACTTAAACCTTCTTTGTTTGCCCTGCGATGGCATTGGGCCGGAAATTATGGGCGCCTCTGTAGAGGTACTCAATGCTATCTCTTCACTATTGGATCTATCGGTCTCCATCGAGAGCGGTTTTGTTGGTTTAGAATCTCTTAAGCGTTACGGGACAACGTTACAAGAAGATCTTCTGCTGAAAGCGCGCGACGAGTTCGATGGTGTGATTTTAGGTCCAATGTCTACGATGGAATACCCCTCTGTTTCCGAGGGTGGTCGAAATATTTCTGGTGCGTTCAGGCTAGGGCTTGATCTTTACGCAAATGTCAGGCCTGCAAAATCCAGACAAGGTATTCGAAATAAGGGCCCAGGAATGGATTTGGTCATTTATCGTGAGAACACCGAAGGCTTCTACCCGGACCGTAATATGTATCAAGGGTGTGGGGAGATGATGCCAGATCCAGATATGGCTATTTCAGTCCGGAAGATAACACGTCGGTGCTGTATGCGTATCTGCCGGCAAGCGTTCTCAGCCGCAGCAACTCGGCGAAAAAGAATCGCCGCGATTCATAAAGCAAACGTGTTTCGCATGACGGATGGGTTATTCCTCGAGTGTTTTAGGGATGTGTCGAGAGAGTTCCCCGAGGTGAAGACGGAAGAAATTTTGATCGACGCATTTGCGGCGCTTCTCGTTAGACAACCGGAAGTCTATGATGTGGTCGTTACCACTAATTTTTACGGTGATACGCTGTCCGATTTGGCATCTGAGCTATCAGGGTCCCTTGGTCTCGCAGGATCAATTAATGCCAACGCAGAGACAGGTCGTTGTATGGCTCAGGCTCAACATGGTTCGGCACCTGATATCGCAGGTAAAAATATCGCGAATCCTACGTCTCTGATTTGGTCATTAGCGATGCTGTTGAAATGGATTGGAGAGCATCGGTGTGACCCAAGTTTGAGTTTGGCAGGCTCGATGACGGAAATTGCTATGGATCGAGTATTGGCGAACCCAGAAAACTGGACAAAAGATTTAGGTGGTGACATTAGTACTGATGAGTTTGGTCGCCGAGTTGTTGCAGCGTTACGACAACTGCCTAAGCTCCCCTAGAAGAAGTGTTTACGATGTTGATAGGAATGCTGAGGCAACTGATCGATGAAAAACCGATCTTGATCATGAGCCTTTGTTGGATCGAGGGATTTATCGTTGGTGGTTTTTTGGTGTATTGGTTACTTCTGTGATCAACAATGTTCATGGGAATTCTGCCCCGTCTGAATGGATCAAAGCAAAGCTTGAGTCCATTAATCACCCAATCAGCTCTGCGGTTGATATAGCATCAGGAGCTGGGAGGCATAGCCTGTTGTTGGCGGATAAAGCCCCTAATGTGACTGCAGTGGATCGTAATCCTGAGCTCTTCAAATATTTTGAAAATACTCCGGTGCGCTTCCAATGCCTCGATCTCGAGAAAGAAGATTGGCCAATGAGCGGGGACACTTTTGATGTTGTTCTTGTCTCGAATTATCTATATCGGCCTCACTTAAGTAGCCTAATCGGCCTTGTCGGACCAAATGGGTATCTGATTTACGAGACCTTCGGAGTCGGCAATGAACGCTTTGGGAAACCCAGTAATCCTCATTTTTTATTGAGACCTGAAGAGCTTGAAGGATCGGTCGACAACGGATTTATGATTTTGGATGAATTTTTTGGTGAGGTGACAAATCCTCATCCGGCCGTTAGAGCTCGATTATTTGCTCAACGAGTGGAGTCTTAAATTGAATGGCTTATTGAATCGAGCCTTCCTAGGTTACCTGAGCGCTCGAATCGCTATTGGTATTGCCAATACCATGCTTACCGTTGCGCTGGGTTGGCATTTGTATGAGATTACCAGCGATCCATGGAGTCTTGCGTTAGTCGGCTTAATGCAGATTATTCCCGTTTATGTGTTCTTTTTTGTGTCGGGATACGTGATCGATCGTTTCCCAAGGGTCTGGGTTGTCAGGTCGTGCGCTTTTGTTGAGGCGATTGCGGTTGTAGGGATTTCTCAGATATTTTCTCAAGAGAATCCTGAACTTCTGACTCTCTATGCTTTGGTATTTTTACATGGTGCCGGACGGGCATTTCACGGTCCAGGGCTCCACGCGATTGTTCCAAACATCGTTCCACGGCAGGTTTTAGATAGGGCAATCGCTATGTCGAGTACTAGTTGGAACGCGGCCTCAATTGCTGGGCCTGTAGTCGCGGGATACCTTATACTTGCGCTTGATCGTGGAGTCTACGACATCATCGCAGTCGCTTCCGCAGCAACGTTGATCGGGTATTTATTCATCCCGGCGATCAGAATTCCTCAAGAACAAGGCGACAAGCTCAAGACACTACTGGCCGGCATTCAATACGTCCGTGGACAACCAATCATTCTTGGCGGGCTGACGATCGATTTATTGATGGTGGGGTTCGGTTCGGTGATGGTTCTTTTGCCAGTGTTCGCTGCCGATATCTTACTCGTTGGTCCAGAAGAGCTTGGACTGATGCGCGGAATGCCTGCGCTTGGAAGCGTCTTGATGGGAATTCTCCTCTCTACGCGGCGTCATGAGTTGAGCAGTGCTGGACTAAAACTATGGCTTTCGCTAATTGCGTTTGCGGTCTCAATTCTTGTGTTTTCCTTATCTGAGTTTCTGATTTTGTCGCTGATTGCTCTGTTCGTCTACGGAGCCTCCGATATGGTGAGCGTCAATATACGAATGGGGATGGTCCAGTCCGCCACCCCCGAACAACTTAGAGGAAGAGTTGCTGCTGTTAACATGTTGTTTATCCAGACCAGCAACGAAGGCGGCGATTTTCGAGGTGGGGCTTTGGCTGGGCTGCTTGGACCCGTTTATACCGTGTTCATCGGTGGAGTCTTGGGCCTAGGTTTTCTGATGTGGAGTAGGAAGCAATTTCCAGCACTCTATACGCTGGATAAAATCTCGGACCTCTCCGCTCAGGAAAAGGCCGCCAGTACCTAGTCAATGTTTCCTTTGTTGACCGTGACTACGTGCGATCACTGGAGACATTGCTGTGGGCGATACCCGGATATCGATGACAGCCGCTGTTGGCGTGCTACTTAGCTCCGACAGAGCTTCGTCAAGCTGTTCTAGGTTGTCGACTCGGTAACCTCTGATTCCAAAGCCCTCTGCGATTTGAGATAAATCGGAATAACCGAAGTTTGCGCCATCCTCGCGAAGCTTTTCTGCCCGAAGTTTATGAAACTCTGAACCGTAACCGCCATCGTTAAATATGCATGAGATCAAAGGCAGCCCCGACCGTCGGATAGTCTCAAGCTCTTGCACGTGCATGAGGAAACTGCCGTCCCCGTCAAACAGTATCGTCGGTCGACCAGAAGCGACGGCTGTGCCCATCGCGAATGATAGACCGTTACCTATCGCCCCAAATTCCCTGATCGTCAGAAACTTCGCGAAGGGACGATTTTTCATGTGGGAAAAAAAGTACGAGCAATGGCCGGAAGAGTTGACGATCTCCCATTCTGTCGGCACGGATAGATTGATTTGTTTTACAGCCTGTAACGGATTTACTCCATCGACGTACTCCATATCATCAGACCCGTCGATTGGGGTCTGCTCTATGAAACGTGCGTTTTTTGATGTCCGATTGATGCGGGGTTTTGGTCGGATTTGCAGTATTAACTCAGACACAACCTGTTCCGCGTCGCCAACGATGATTTTGTCTGAGACTGTATTTCCCTGGAAAAACTGCTGCGGATCAAGAGTGATCTGTATAACGTTCGCCTTCGGCCATAATTGTTGTTGATCTGAATTGTGGCTTGAGATTGATGCACCAAACGCCACAACTAGGTCTGACTCAGCTAAGAATTTTCGTGTTACTTGTGATGCAAATCCCCCAGACACACCGAGGTAAAATGGGTCGTCGTTGAATACACCTCTTGCGGGTAGGGTAGTTGTAAGCAGAGCGTCGCATTTTTCCGCGAGTAGAGCGATTTTTTCTGAGGTTCGAGGCTGCGAAGCACCTAGGCCAGCCATGATGATCGGCCGCTCGGCATTGATTAACATATCAGCTAGGTAGCGGATATGGTTGACGTTACCCGACGGCTTACTCACTGAACTTTGGAAAACTTCATACAGGGGAGGTTCATTTTTTGGTGAGTTAGTCATGTTTTCATGTAGAAGATCGAACGGAATACCGAGGATGACAGGCGTCCGCTCACGGATAGCCATTAAAAACGCCTCTTGAATCCCCTGTTCAAATCTTTGACTGGTGTGAATCTGGATATATCTTGCGCCAGTCGCTTCGACAAATGGTCTCTGTTCAATTTGTTGGTTGTACCAGCTCTTATTCAATGGTGACTCGCCTGCAAAAATGATGAGAGGGATCTTGGCTCGGACGGCAGCAGGAAGGGCCGTCATGATTTGCGTCAGGCCCGGTCCACAGGTCACGGTCGATACACCAACCTTGTGAGTTTTTCTAGCGTAGGCCATTGAGGCTGCTATGGCACAGTGTTCGTGTTGAACGTAGGTGAATGCGATGCCAAGATCTGCCATTTTTGCCGCCACTTGCATATTGGCGTCACCGAGAAGAGCGAAACAGTGTTCAACCTTCTGGTTCAAGATACACCGGGCGAAAAATTCAAATGCTTTCATCACATCAATCCAAAGCTAACGTCAGTACATTTTCATAGATCATGCGAACAGCAAGGATGGTTAGCACAACGTTGAGTATCACTCTAAACCGATCATCGCTGATTCGTTTTAACAATCGAGTTCCAACAAATGTGCCGGCCGCAGCACCTAGAATTAGACCTATGAGTTCGCGACTGTATTCGAGTAGATTGATCCCTATCGCAGCAAATGCAACAACCTTCAGACCATGCTGATAAGCCATCACAGCCGCATGGTTGGCCACAATTTGCTCTTTGATCCAGTCCTCTTTCGGATGAGCAGACATGGCTAGGGGACCTATCGCGCCTAAGATCAGTCCCAGTCCACCTGTAATCGCTCCGCTAATCGTTGCGTGGACCGAGCGTAGTTTGAGATAAGACGGTTTCCAGGTGGCGACCAGAATAAAGACTCCGAGGATTAATGACCCAATTACTTGATCCACCAGAGTGATCAGGGGGATAAAGATCATCACACCAAGCAACGAGCCGATTGTAAAAGGGACGACGTATTCTTTAACAATAAAGCTCCTCAAAATCAGAGCGCGACTCGCGTTTGAGAAGAATTGGGTGATCCCGTGGAGCGGGATCACGACGCTGGGTGGAAATATTTGTAGCATCATCGCTAGCAGAAGGATCCCACCACCCAGCCCGGCACACGCTGTAAACAAAGAGCTGCAGAAGGCGATGATGGCTAGATAGACTGGTTCCATGTGTTTCGCTAGTCGGCAAGGTGTGCGAAAATCTCGCCACCAGCAATTTTTCGAGCTGTTCTGACCAATCCTGCCGATTTGTTAATGTACTCACCGGCAACAGTGGAATAGTCAACCAATACGTCCATCGTACCCATCGGATGGTGAAGCGTCACTAGAACTGGCGATGTGCCGTCACTTTGCATCAGGCCATCAGCAACTGTTCCTTGAGCGAGCGCGCAAGAAGCAAGACATTGGCTCCCAGTGACTGCAACAGTTGGGTGAGTCTCCCATGGCATAAAGTAACGACAGCCGACATGATTGACTTGGCCCACAGATGAAAGCAGTCCAAATTTAGGAGTGACACTCTGCGAAACATCGTCCATTCCCATCAACTCACCAGCTTCGATTCTGATCGATTCCATCAGTCCAAAAAACTCTCGATTTGCATCGAGTTCTTCTCGTGTTTCGTGACCACTGAGTCCAAAATCGGAAGCTCGAGCAATGACCATTGGCATAGCAACGTCCATGCAAGTGACTTCGACGCCTTGAATTAAGTTGATAGTGTTTCCGGTTGGGAATAAATGCCCGGTTGATGAGCCAGCGACCTCTAGGAACAATAGTTCGATTGGAGCAGAGGTGCCGGGTACACCGTCAATTTCAGTATCACCGAAATAGCTGACTTGTCCGTTAGGTGTTTGAACTTTTGCGATAACTTTGGCGCCAGTATTCACGGCTCTGATTTTGATTTCTGTGACGGTATCAAATACGGGAACGAGGCCCATTTCTATGGCGGCAGGACCGACGGCAGTCAACATATTTCCACAGGTTGGTTTGTAATCCACCAGTTGCTTATCTACGCTGACTTGAGCGAAGAAATAGTCGATGTCTGCCCAATCATCGTTAGATTCCGAGAGCATTGCGACCTTGGTCGTTACAGCATTACCACCGCCGACCCCATCAATATTGAGCGGGTGGCCAGAGCCTACTACAGAGATCAATATTTCCGACAGTTCGCCTAAATCAGCCGGTAGGTCTGCTCGGTTGAAAAACGGACCTCGAGACGATCCGCCTCGCATCAGGAGAAACGGAATAGCTTTTTGTCGCATTGTTTACAGTCTCACTAACGTACGAGCCTCCGATAACTAGGTGAGAGGCCAGGGAAGGTTTACAAATTCCTGGAGTAACCCAGGAGGGAAATCTCTGTTTAATAACCAACCCATGAACAGCATAAATCCAAGGCCGGAAAAGCTATAAATCAGAGACTTAGAAAGAGATTCTCGAGCTCGAATTAAGAAGAAACATAAGAGGAAAACCGAAAGCGCGATGATGAATCCAGTCAGTGAGGTCAGTACTAGCAGGCCCGCAAACCAACCCAAGGTCCCCCAGAATGAGTGCTGATTTTCGTCTACCTCAAGTTCTCTGTCTGCGAAAATTAGGTCCTTCTCTGGCCTGAGAACCATGAAGGCCAGAAGTCCTAGCAAACATCCGAACGTGAAGGTAGAGATAACGACCGGGAACACTGCGTCTACCCAAGCGTAGTCAGGTATCGTATACATCTCAACCATGAACCAACCAGTAAAAACAAGGAGCGTTATAAGAAAAATAAAGGGTGGCCGTTTTAGGCCAGCGGGGACCTCGCCCTCGGCCTGGATATTTTTCGCTTGCCTTATGCCTACAATAACCGACAGGAGCGTGATCGCGATCAATACCCAAACGATCGGGCTCAATAGGTAATCGAGCACTGCCTGCAGCCCCTGGTCCATTCGGAAAGTGGAGATTTGGTAGGCGTTGTTGGAATACTGCTCAACCGGCTTCGCTAGAACGAATCCAATGAGAAAAGCGGGACGAGACCAATCGAATCGCCTCAGAAGAATACCGATAAGCCCGATCCCCATCAGTGCCGCAAGATCCAGTAGATTTTGTCCTGACTGAAACGCTGCGAACGAGACGATCATGAATACAAAGGGGGCGATAAGGACGAACCGAATATTTGTCAGTTGGGCAATCGGGTTCGATAGGGCAATGCAGAGGACTGTTCCTAAGACATTAGCGAGCGCAAGCATCCATACGATCGCGTAAGTAATGTCGAGGTCTTCGGTGAGCATTTGTTGACCAGGCTCGAGCTCACCTTGTCCGAGGAGTGCCAGTGCTCCGATGAAGATAGCCATACTCCCAGAGCCGGGAATACCGAACAGTAACGTAGGTACAAGACCGCCACCCTCTTTGGCGTTATTTGCGCTCTCTGGAGCGATTACACCTCGGATTTCACCAGACCCGAACCTTTCTTTCTTTCTTGTTGATTGTACCGCGTGTCCATAGGCGATCCAGTCGACGACGGAACCCCCTAAACCTGGAATAACGCCAACAGTAACGCCCAGCAGCGAGCTTCGCACTGATAGCCATTTATGTGTCCACCAATCTTTGACACCCTCGGCCCATCCGGCCCCTAAAGTTTCTCGCTCATTGATGGATTGTCCTTTCCTCAGCAAGGCAATGATCTCAGGGATCGCAAAGATGCCGAGCCCTACGATTACAAGTTTTAGGCCATCTAGGAAATACGGATAGTCATAGCTCGTAAGTCTTGGTTCGCCATTGAAGGGACCTTCACCGATCATCGCGATCATCATACCGAGACCGGCCGCGGCTAGTCCTTTTAGTGCCACTCGTCCCGCGAGAATTCCCACCATTGAAATACCGAAAATCGCGACCATGAGTAGTTCCGGTGATTGGAACATGAGAACGATTGGCCTCGCCACTAAAATGAAAATAGTTAGAAAAGCGGCACCGACGATACCGCCGAATAATGATGATGAAAAAGCGGCAGACAATGCGCGTGCGGCCTGTCCTTGTTTTGCGAGCGGGAAACCATCTAGTACTGTCGCCTGAGAAGATGATGAGCCGGGTATACCCATCAAGACTGACGCGAAGGTGTCGGACGTGGGTACGACCGCAACCAGACCGATCATTAGCGCTAAACCGTAGACAGGTTCAAGACCAAACATAAAGGGGAGCATTAGCGATAATCCAGCAATGCCACCTAAACCTGGGAATATTCCGATGGATATTCCCATCACGACACCAAAAGCGAGATACCCTAAGGTTGCCGGTTGGAGTATCAATACCCAGGCATCCGATAATGACCCCAGAGCTAGACTGAGAAGTTCCACGAATCACAAATCCTTAGTAGCAGTGACCGCCGCTATTTGGAATAGCGGCGGCCGTTCTTGTAGACTTTGTTACTTTAGATCTACGCCAAAGCGGTCTTTCAGATAGTCTTTAATGAACTGCTTCGCTTCTGGAGACACTTTCAAAGCTTTTTGAAGAGCTTCTCCAGCTGCCGCACCCGTGTAGACTGGATACTTGCCCAAACGCTTTGCCGAGATCTCTGCAAAATCTGGACGATTCACGACCTTCTTAAATGCTGCATTAAATGTTGCAATCACGTCATTTGGTGTTCCCGCTGGCAAGAAAGCGGCTTTCTGCATCGGGAAGCCCGCTGCGAAGAAGGCTTTCCATGCCTCCCACTTAGGACCAGATGTTTGGCATCCATCCGTTTTCTCACAGACTTCTTTAAACGTTGGGGTGTCTGGGAACGTTGGATCTCTGATGATATCTCCATTTTCGTCTAATGCACCCCAGCTCATCATTACGACAGCTTTACCCTGTTCTACGAGTGGGGCCGAGTTTTTCAGGTACGCTGCTGATGTTTGATAATCAATGGTTGCCTCACCTGATTCGAACATCTTGCGTCCACCTCCACGGCCTTTGACACCCATCACGTGCTTCACGTCCATGCCGAGCATGTCCCAAGCTAACGCTGGTACTAAGTCAAGACGTGTTGCTCCTTGGTTGCCATAAATAAATTTTTTGCCCTTCAGTTTGTTAGCCGTGCCGTCAAATAGCTTACCGTCTTCAGCGTTCAGGTATGCCACACCGCCAGTTCCAGAAGCCATGACAGTATTCCAATCGGCATATTCGTAACGAACTCGGGGATCGTCTAGTAGGTAAGGAAATTGTGTCGAGCCTGATGAACCGAACATTACCGTACCGTCGCCGTTCTTCTGCTGTTGGAACCAGTTTGCGCCCTTGGTTGACCCAGCTCCAGGCATATATTTCACGACAACTGTTGGGTTGCCTGGCAAAGCCTCGCTCAGCAGCGGCGCGAAGAAATTAGCCCACTTAGCAGAACCACCTGTTTCTGAGAACGGAATCGTCCATTCAACTGTTTTTCCGGACAGGTCGGCGGCTGACGCCATGCCCACGGTTAGTACTGATGCGCAGATGCCCACCGTAATTTTTTTTAATAACATTGGAATTCACTCTCCTTGTTTATTTTTATTGAGCGTCGTTACCCGCCCTAAAACATAGGCTCACTATCTCATCAGTGAGACCCATACTCATAATGATTGATACCACTGCCTCAGGAAAGGTGTATTACTGATGATTTAAACGCTAAAATTAGATTGATTGATGCAAAATAGAGATAAATAATATGGCCTCTGTCGATCTCGATGATTTGATTGCGTTTAAAGCGCTTGCTGAGACCTACTCATTTAGCGCGGGAGCCCGATTGATTCCCATTTCGCAGTCCGCGTTCAGCCGGCGGATTGAGAAGCTTGAGACTGCGCTCGAGGCAAAGCTGGTTAAGCGCACTACCCGGCGAGTTACGCTCACGGCGGTTGGTCGGGACTTTTATAGAAATATTATCCGGATTATGGCGGACCTAGATCATACCGTGCTTGGCGTTAAGGGGGTCGCGGACCCGATCTTTAACGAGGTCACGGTCGCGTGTGTCCCGTCTGCGGTTAACTACTTTGCGTCGGATGTGATTCGAAAATTTCATAAAAATCATCCAACGACGAGAGTAAAGTTGATTGACTCTAGCTCTAACGAGGTGTTGTTGGCTGTCGCTCGTGGCGATGCGGATTTTGGTGTGAATTTCGTTGGCTCACTGGACACGGAAGTAGAATTCGAGCCTTTATTAGAGGAAGAGTTTGTGGTTGCCTGTCTGCGAGACCATCAACTAGCCGGACGGGAATCTGTTACTTGGGCAGAAATTACTGAATTTCCGTATATTGGGCCAGGCAAAGAATCTGGTAATCGTCTGATCATTGATCAAACTTTAGCTTCTGCCGGTATTAAGATGAATAGCCTGTTTGAGACCCAACATCAGACGACAATGATAGGTCTCGTTGAGGCGGGTCTTGGTATTGCAGTTGTGCCGTCTATGGCAATGCCGAGACGAGAACATCCGCTGCTCGTTAGTGTTTCACTAAAAGAGCCTGTGATTTCGAGAGTAGTCGGATTGATTAAAAAGCGAGGAAAAACCATTACAGGAGTAGCACAAGAACTTTATATGGCATTTCTAGAAACGAACGCTTCGATCTGAACCCATTAGTCACTTTTTTGGGTTTCTAAAATGATGGATGAGCGGTGCGCCAGTAATGACCAAAAAAATACGAACGATATGATGAAGAACGATAATACTCACTGTACCACCTGCCGCTAGTGTCATGACTGCAATTTCGGCCTGACCCCCTGGCCAGAAACAGAGGAAAAGTTCAAACGGAGGTATATCGCTGATTTGAGTCGCCATCCAGAGGGCAATCAGGGCAATAGGTATGATCACAGCCACGAAGCCAACACCCGCAGCGATATCTCTACTTAATTCTTTCGCAGTAATCCCCTGGTAGTGTATTCCCACTCCTAAGCCTATGAAAAATTGCGATAAGGTGATCATTTCCTCGGATGGTCTATTCGTCAAGATCCCCAGCATAGCGAGTGGGGCGGAGAGCAATAGCGGGCCAAGAATGTCTGCCCCGAAGAGTTTGAGCTTCCTGAAAACCAGCATCCCCACAACCCCGGTTAAAAATAAGCCAACGTTGTCTGTGAGGGGTAATTCGAGAATGGGTGATCCCAATGGATTACCCAGTTCAAGGTTAAAAAACTGAGTGAGTACAATGGGCGCTATGGTGATGAGTATTAGTGATCGAGTCGCATGAACGAGAGACAGAGTTCGTGGATTGCCACCAGCCTCAATTCCGAAGGTGATCATGTCCTGCAAACCCCCCGGCATTGACGCATAGTAGGCGGTCGGACCATCGTATTTGAGAAACCCTCGAAAAAACGGATAGCCAATACCGGCAATGACTAAAACATAAACCGGGACCATGAGTAGCGTCGGGATATAGTGGGGAATGGTTTTGATCACTTCCATTGTTAATGTGGTTCCGATAGCGACACCTAACACTGTGCGACCCACGCTCGAAAGGATTGGCATCCCCGCGAGTTTGATGCCGCAGAGTGAGGCAGTGAGACATCCAAACAGTGAACCGAACAGAAACGGTAATGGCGCTTCAAATTGGTTAAGAATCAGACTAAACCCGAGACAGATCAGTACAGTCTTGGCCTGTAGAATAAGTCTCGATCTTACCATTTGACTTCCATGTATTCATATGTATTCATTATAGGATGAAGTCAGCATTCAATAAAAGCAACCAAGAACCGCAGTCTACGGTCTGCTACGACTTTCTGTTATCCAAGATGCAACGGGGCGAATTGGTTTCAGGCATGTCTGTTACAGAGCAGGGAGTAGCTGGTGAGCTCGGGATTAGTCGTACTCCGGTAAGAGAAGCGTTGCGGCGGTTAGAAAGCGACGGCTTGCTGATTTCGGAGCCTCGCTTTGGCATGAAAGTCAGACAGTTAGGCTACACCGAAACCTTAGAGCTTTATGAAGCGCGAGAGGCGCTCGAGATGGCTGCAGTGGAGATATGTGCAGCGAAGATTAGCGAAGTTGAAATTTCAGAAATCGAAATTTTACAACAACAGATGGCTGATTCAGTCAACGATCCTAATCTGATGGCCAATCTTAACTATGCTTTCCATCGGGCGCTACTGAACGCCGGTAAGAATCGTTATCTGATAATGTCCTTCGAGGCGATACATAAAACACTGGTTATCTTGGGGCCGACGACTCTGGCGAATATGGAACGTGCTGGGGAATCATTGATCGAGCACAATCATCTCATCGAATGTCTAAAGCAACGTGATAGTGAGGGCGCTAGAAAGGTAATGGGTAGACATCTATCTAACGCAAAACGAATCCGTTTGAGGCAGATTAATCAGAGGTTAGTCGATGAAAGTTGAATTGCCAGATATCACGCCAGACACCTCATTAATTTCTGTGGGTGAAGGACAATTTGATTATGACGTGATTGTGGTTGGTGGCGGCAACGCTGCCCTGTGTGCAGCGATTAGAGTAGCGGAGGCGGGTGCGTCGGCCGCAATCTTTGAGCGGGCACCAAGGGTATATCGAGGCGGTAACTCTCGTCACACACGCAACTTTCGATGTAAGCATGGTGCTCCCAAGGGCGTCTTGACCGACTCATACAGTGAGGATGAGTTTTATGACGACCTACTGAAGGTTACCAAGGGGAATACCGACGAAGAACTGGCGAGGCTCACAATACGCGAGTCAGAGACCTGTTATGAGTGGATGCTCGAACAGGGCTGTTATTTTCAGGAGTCGTTATCCGGGACCCTGTCACTTTCTCGAACAAATGCGTTTTTCTTGGGCGGCGGCAAGGCCTTGGTAAATGCCTACTACAACCGGCTTGAGTCATTGGGTGTCGCGATTTTTTATCAGGCGACTGTCCTCGATGTGGTGATACGTAATCGAGAGTTTGATGGGGTACTGGTCGATCTGGACGGGACGCAACATTACAAACGAGGTCGCAGCGTCGTTTTGGCGTCTGGTGGGTTTGAGGCTGACAAGGACTGGCTGGCGAGTGCTTGGGGTGATGCGGCAAGAAACTTTCTGATCAGGGGAACACCCTATAACACCGGGGAGGTTCTCAAGGGTGTTTTAGCGGGTGGGGCGGATCAGGTCGGAGATCCGACACAATGTCACGCGGTGGCGATAGACGGACGTGCGCCAGAGTATGATGGTGGGATCGTCACGCGGGTTGACTGTGTACCGTTTTCGATCGTGGTTAACGAAGAGGGTAAACGTTTTTATGACGAGGGTGAGGACGTCTGGCCCAAACGGTACGCGATTTGGGGTAGGTTGGTCGCGAAACAGCCTAACCAGGTGGCTTACGCGATCATTGATAGTAAATCCAAAGATTTATTTATGCCGACCGTCTTCTCAGCGACCGTGACCGAGAGCTTGGATGATATGGCTCAACAGTTGGGTCTACCTGGAGATGAATTGTTAGCGACCGTGCAAGATTTCAATGCCGCTTGCCAGGACGGTGACTTTTTCCCCACTGAGCTCGATGGGCTGAGAACAAAAGGTCTGTCTCCCAGAAAAACTAACTGGGCACGGCCCCTCGATACGCCACCTTTCTATGGATATGAGTTGAGACCAGGTGTGACGTTTACTTATCTAGGTTTTCGTGTTGGTCATGATGCGAAGGTGAGTTTTGGTGGTGTACCTAGCAAAAATGTTTGGGCGGCGGGAGAGATTATGGCCGGTAGTATTTTGGGCGAGGGCTATCTCGCGGGCTTTGGGATGACCATTGGAACCGTGTTTGGACGTATAGCAGGAGAGGGGGCCGGCGGATATGCAAAAGCCAGCGCTTGATGAAGCCAAGCGTCAGCTTGCAGTGTGTAACGCATGTCGATACTGCGAGGGATTCTGTGCGGCCTTC
>Ga0209654_1001090_pt1 | contig 22728 bp, 19 predicted proteins | sample SaaInl1SG_22_DNA_FD_184646 | JGI IMG/M metagenome (GOLD analysis project Ga0209654, IMG submission 184646) | Marine microbial communities from expanding oxygen minimum zones in the Saanich Inlet - ESP_161SG_22_DNA (SPAdes) (version 2) | ecosystem: Environmental > Aquatic > Marine > Intertidal... | reverse complement strand
ATTGATATAGCTGGATTCAGTCACAGATTGGTGCATCGAATAGGCTTCGAACCTCTCGCACGCCGCTCCAAATCCCAGTTTCAAGGTCCTCGGACCGACGTGCAAGTGACTGTTTCAACAGGATTGGAAAATCATGGAGGAAACAATGTTATTTCATCTCGAGTATTCTCATACGGCAGACACGTGTTTTAAGAATGATAAAAAAACTGGTGAAATCTTCTTCGGACAACTACGCATGGCTGACGAATTCGGGGTCACAATAAAGTTCATGGTTGGCAACTCTATGGAACATACAATTTTCATGCTTATCGAAGCAAAGACTGCTGAAGGTATACACGAATGGTTGGACCCGATCGTCGATTTGGGGCATTTTGAAGTGACATCTGTGATAGAGAAGAGCCTTTGATTGAAAGGCCGTGATATGGCTACGTTACCTCGTCCTACGAACCCAGAGACAGACCCAAGGGTTAAAGCCGTTTTTGATGATATTAGAGCCACACGTGGCAGCGACTTCATCAATAACCTTTGGCATTACCTTGCCTTTGACCCAGCATTATTAGAAGCAACATGGCGAGATGTAAAAGCAGTAATGGCTACACCCAGTAGTCTAGACCCCATGACAAAAGAGTTGATCTATGCAGCCGTTTCTATTGCGAACAGTTGTGATTATTGTATTCATTCCCATACTGCTGCTGCTAGAGCGAAAGGTATGACGGATGAACAATATGCCGAGTTTCTTTCAATCGTATCTCTAGCAGGCCGAACGAATCACCTTTTGAATGGCATTAAAGTGCCTGTTGACCCAGAGTTTGAAAACTCTTAACGAAGGGATATTTTTCCCATCCACTTTGTTTTGACGTTGAGGTCATAGCCTTCTCCATAGCGTTGGCCAATCCCTTCGGTGGTCCACCCCCCGATAGCGTCAACAATATCTGAAGGGCATTCAACGGCACGTAAACGATCTCTGAGGCTGTGGCGGAAGGAGTGAATCACACATCCATCTGGCAATCGTGGCTTCAGCCATTTGTTAAGGGATGCACTGGCTGAGTTGGCATTACACTTTTGCGTGTCGCAGTATTTGGGGAAAGCAAACTCTGTCTCTTGAGCCTTAATCTGCTCTGCTGCCCATAGGGATGCTCCAACCAATGGTATCACTCTAGTGCTTGAGGAAGTTTTAAGCCGTCGCCATTGGTACTCTCTAAGGCTGATGTGAGGGATGTCCGTATCCAGAACAATGTCAGAAGAGAGCAGGCCGCAGGCTTCGGAAAGCCTCATGCCTGTATCACTTATCAGAGCTATCAACCACCTAGGTTCATCATTAAGGCTTCTACATTCCTCTTGAATCTGTCCGATGAAATTAATGGGAACAGGCAGTCTTTCCTTCTTTTTGTTATCCTGAGGAATAAAGGTGCCATTGAACACATTGGTCATAGCAAGCCCATGCTCTTTAATGGCCAAGTTTATAATGGCCCTGACAGATGAGAAGACTCGCTTAACTGAGGACGAGGACATTCCACGACCAAAGAGGAAGTCCCTGAACCGTCCTGCGTCTACTGGTTCAAGACCATTTATATTATCATGGCCAACACACTCAACCAGATAACGAATACTTCGGTTAGATACCTCAAAAAAGAGTTGCCTGAACCCAGGTCCCTTTAGCCGTTGATACAGGGCCAATGCATCAGACAAAGTCACTTCAGTCTCATTAGCGTTTTTGACTTTATCTGGAACTACACTGAATCCTAACTCACGGGAATAGATCATCTCCATCCTGATGCTGTCCCAGTATCGCTCAAGCCTATCAGATAGTGCAGCGGCTGATTTTGCCGCTTTCACCTCTGACTTTGTGCGCAAAGATACTTCAATCTTCTTCTTGTTGAAGCGATGACGAAGGTCAGATGGCACTGACCTTGAGAAGTAAAAAGTTTCATTTCTTTTGTAAAAGTATACCGGAGACCTTACCCACACCATGATAGAACAAACTCCCGTTCCAGAACGTTAATCGTTTGGAAACAGTCACTTGCACGTCGGTCCGAGGACCTTGAAACTGGGATTTGGAGCGGCGTGCGGGAATCGAACCCGCGTCTCCAGCTTGGAAGGCTGGGGTCTTACCACTACACAAACGCCGCGATAAGAAAGGATAAGACACAATCGGTCTTGGGCGGGTTATAGCAAAGATATCTTGTAAATAAAAGCACTTAGTTTTTCAGCCACTAGCCAGGTAATAGCCAGCCAATAGCCAGACAAAAAAGATTTTTTCTATCATCAAATCATGCAGGTGGTTGCTATCGCTGGCCGAACAGGTTTTATATATAATTATCCTCACCCGAGCGATGGAAGAAAAAGGGTATTTTAAAGATGGCACAGGTAAAAATTGGTCTGGTGGGGGCAGGAAATATTGGCCAGCGCCATATTATGGCAATTGATCAGCTGGAGGCAGCAGAGCTGATAGCCTTTGCTGACCCGTCCGAGGCTGCGCAAGCAAAGGCCGCCAGCCGCGCTATTCCCTGTTACGGGGATGCCGCAGAAATGCTGGAGGCGTGCACCCCTGATGCGGTAATAATCGCCACGCCAACCGAACGCCATCACCGCGATGCCATCACCTGTATTGAGGGGGGATGCAAAAATCTGCTGGTGGAAAAGCCTATTGCTGCCAGCGATAAAGAAGCAGAAGAGATTGTCCGTGCGGGCGAAAAAGCAGGTTGTAATGTGATGGTCGCCCATCAGCGGCGCTATTACCCCTGTGCAGCCAAAGCAAAGGAATTGATAGATAGCGGGGCCATAGGCACGCTTATCGGCGTTACCGGGCAATGGAGCTTGCGTAAAGATGAGGCCTATTATGCCCCGCAATGGCGGCGCAAAACAAAAGCTGGGCCGATCCTGACCAATTTGATACATGAGCTGGATTTGCTGCGTTTTATTTGCGGAGAGATTGAGGCTGTTTCTGCCTATATCAGCCATATAGACCAGCAGTTTGAAAAAGAGGATGCGGTAGCGATTAGCCTGCAATTCAAAAATCAGGCAGTGGGCAGCTTTTTTTTAAGCGACCGCACCCCTTCGCCCTGGGGCTGGGAATTTGCGCTGGGCGAAAATCTGGCCTTGCCGAAAACAGGGCAAAATGCCATCCGCTTTATGGGCAGCAAGGGGGCGCTGGAATTTCCCAATCTGGTGTTATGGCAGCATGACAGCCCGGACGGGCATTGGCAGCAGCCTATCTCTGGCCAGCCGATAGAAACAGATTTTATCGATGCCTATATTGCCCAGGCCGCCCATCTATGCGCGGTTGTGCAAAAAAAAGCAGAACCCTTTATCCCGGCACAGGATGCCAGCCTGTCGCTAAAAGCCACATTGGCCGTTACGCAAGCAGCCAATACAGGCCGGAAAATTACCCTTTAGCCGAAAATAGATATAAAATTGATACTTAACCTATCCTTTTTGACAGGCGACAATGCCTGTCAAGTTTGGTATCATAAACTGGAAGATACAGTTTTTTTGCATTGCGCCTGTATCGGGCCTGTCATTTTTGTTGCAGTGCCTTATGCAAATATCCGGTAAAAAGAGGCGTATTAAGCCGGGGTTTTGGGTTTGGGTGTATGTACGGGGTTTTGATGAGCCATGCCATTTCAGGATATCTCACTTGTTTTATTGTTTATCAGCAGCGTTTCGCTGGTGGTGATTGTCGGGTTGGTTGTTTTCATCGGGGTGGTGGTTATCCGCCTGCTGGGTCTGTTTTCAGAAGTAAATACCGCCTCTCAGGCGATGCGCCGCGATATTAACAAGTTGCTGCATAAAGCCTCTTCTCTGACAGAAGCAGAAAGGCGCGCCCTTACCCACTATGATGCGGGCGATGAGTTTTAAATCGGGATAAAACTATCTGGCTAGCGCGGGGTAATCCCCATTTGGGCTACCAGCGCTTCACTTTTTTCCAGCGCCTGTCTGTCCAGCCCGGTATGCCAGCCTTTTTCGGTCAGCTTGTCATGCAGTAATTTGGTGCTGACATTTCCCTTGGCGCCGGGAGAAAAGGGACATCCCCCCAAACCGCTGACACTTGCATCAAATTTTCGTATCCCATATTCAAGGCAAATCATCACATTTTCCACCGCCCGGTTGCGGGTGTCATGAAAATGTCCCACCAATATTTTAGGCGGCAGTTTTTTGGCAACAACATCCAGCAAGGCAGAGACAGTTTCGGGCGTGGCATGGCCGGTCGTATCGCCCAGCGAAATTTCATAACATCCCATATCCAGCATGGCTTCGGCCATATCCAGCACCGCTTGCGCCGGTACCGCCCCATCATAGGGGCAATGGGTTACAACCGAAATATAGCCGCGCGCCGCGATATTATCGCGTAAAGCAGCTTTTACCACCGGGCGAAACCTCTCCAGGCTTTCTTCTATCGTGCAATTGATATTTTTCTGGCTAAATCCTTCGCTTGCCGCCCCGAAAACAGCGATTTCATCTGCTTGTGCGTTTCTGGCATCTTCATAGCCGCGCATATTCGGGGTCAGTACGGCATAGCGCACCCCTTTTTTGCGCTCAATTCCGGCCATCAGCGCGCTTGCATCGCCTAGTTGTGGTACCCATTTGGGCGAGACAAAGCTGGTCGCTTCAATCAGCGAAAAACCCACCTCATTCAGGCTATTCACCAGGGCAATTTTATCGGTGGTTGCAATTTTCTTTGGCTCATTTTGCAGCCCGTCTCGCGGGCCAACCTCATATAGCTCTACCTGCTTATCCTGCATCTCTCAGGGCGTCCTGTACCAGTGATTACCAGATTAACCTATGCCAGAAGCGGCATTTGTTACAGGGTAACGGCTGGCAAGGCCTGATGCAAAGACTATTCGCAATATCTGTAAGGCACGGGCAGAGGCAAAATCTGTAAGGCAGGGGCAGGGGGTTATTCTATCCATCCGGCCAGATTTTCCTCTGTAATTTGACGGATAACGGTCATGCCAGGGGCACTGGCATTCAGACAAGGGACATAATCAAACTGCCCGCCGCCATGTTCATGAAAACTTTCCTGACCTTCCATCGCCAGCTCTTCGAGTGTTTCCAGGCAGTCAGCTGAAAAACCCGGTGCCATCAGCGCGAGCGACGAGACTTTTTCTGCCCCCAATTTTTCCAGTGTTTCATCTGTATAGGGCTGCAGCCATGGCTCCGAGCCAAAACGTGACTGGAAACAGACATGGAATTTATCCTTGTCCCAATCCAGATTTTCGCGCACCAGACGGGCTGTTTTCATGCAATGACAGTGATAGGGATCGCCTTGCACAAAATAGCGATAGGGAATCCCGTGAAAAGACAGCATCAGATGTTCCGGCATCTTGCGGCCGTTAAAATAATCCTTAAGGGACTGCGATAGCGCCTCGATATAAACCGGATGGTCATGCCAGGGCGGGGCCGTGCGAATTGCCGGTTGCCAGCGCTGTTTCAATGCCCATGCAAACACCTCATCATTCACCGTTGCGGTGGTAGAAGCGGCATATTGCGGATAGAGCGGGATAATCACAAACCGGTTACAGCCCATTTTTTGCAAGGCATCCAGCCTGTCCGGAATAGAGGGCTGGCCATAGCGCATCGCCCAATCTATGACCAAATCCTCGCGCTGGCCATAATGGGCTTGCAGCATTTCTGCTTGCAGGCGCGTATATTTGCGCAACGGCGATCCATCCGGGTCATCTTTTAGCCAGATCTTGTCATAGGCCGCCCCGGAACGTTTCGGGCGCACATTCAGGATAATCAGATTAAGGATAAGCCACCATAACAGGCGCGGGACTTCAATGACCCGCTTATCGGACAAAAATTGCTTTAAATAGCGCCGCATGGATTTTTTATCGGTCGCATCCGGCGTGCCCAAATTCACAAGTAACAGGCCGGTTTTGGCATGGGATGGCCAGTTTGGATGATCCCCCGGAAGTGGCTTTACGCTCATTCTCAACCCTATAAATGACAGCTTTATATTCAATAGCCAGCTCTGGCATCAGAGCCGATATACCTCTTTTATCGATATAGGTGAATAGGCCGACCCGTCTAGCCTGTCAGCTGATTTAATGGCAGAAAATCTGCTTTATAGGCAGGTGGGCGAACCTGTCGAAAGACCTTGTCCAGGCAATCGACCAGATGGTCTATCATCTCTTTTGTATGAAGAGGGCCAGGGGTGATGCGCAGCCGCTCTGTGCCGCGTGGTACGGTTGGATAATTAATCGGCTGAATATACAGATTATGATCCTGCAACAATGTCCAGCTAATCTCGGAAGTTTTCATCGCATCGCCTACCATAACCGGCACGATATGGGTCGTGCTGGCCATCGCTGGCAGGCCTCTTTCCCGCAATTTTTCCTTAAGATAGCTTGCCTGTTCCTGTTGCTTGCTGCGCTCATCTGTTGAGCTGCGCAAATAGCGAATAGAGGCAAGGGCGGCTTCGGCAAGGGCAGGGGGCATGGCGGTGGTGAAAATAAAACCGGAACCATAGCCGCGCACCGCATCACATAAAGCATCACTGCCAGCAATATATCCGCCCATCGCCCCAAAGGCTTTGCCAAGCGTACCCTGAAGGATGTCTATTTCATCTTCTATGCCATCGCGCTGGGCGATGCCGCCGCCTTCTGTGCCATACATACCAACCGCATGCACCTCATCCAGATAGGTCATGGCGTTATATTTTTTTGCCAGCGCGGCAATCTCTGCGATAGGCGAGACATCCCCATCCATCGAATAGACAGATTCAAAAATAATGATCTTGTGCCGATTAACAGGCAGGCTTTTTAGCAATTCTTCCAGATGGGCAGTATCATTATGACGGAAAATCAGCTTTTCTGCCCTGCCATAGCGAATGCCGGAGATGATAGACGCGTGATTCATCGAATCAGACAGGATAATCGGATTGTCCAGCAGGCTAATCAGCGCGCTGATAGAAGCCTCATTTGCCACATAGCCGGAGGTAAAGACAAGGGCGCGTTCCTTGCTATGCAGGCTGGCCAGCTCCTGTTCCAGGGCAACGATAGAGGCGCTGGTACCGGAAATATTGCGTGTACCGCCTGCCCCGGTGCCATGTGCGCTGACCGCATCGCGCATCGCACTGATGGCATGCTCGCTCTGTCCCATGCCCAGATAATCGTTTGAACACCAGATAATCACTTCGCGCGCGCCTGCGGGGTGATTCCATAAAGCATAGGGATGCCGGCCGGTCAAACGCTCCAGCTCAACAAAATGCCGATAGCGATTCTCATCTTTCAGCTGTCCGACTTTTTCTTGTAACAGAGACTGATAATCCAACAAATTTCCCCGTTTGCAGCTAATTTGCGCTTGTTCAACGCACTCTCACGATAGCCCTGATGATGCCAGCGCCTGTTGTCCCATTTTGTAATGCTAGTCTTTTTGCCCCGGCGCATCAATCAAAGATGGCAGGGTGCGACAATAAGGTAACTTACGCTCTTTTATAAGAAAACAGACCTGCCGCGCCTATCGTTTTTTTGATATTCGCCTTTTAGGTAGCACCTGGCTTTGATGTCGGGCGTTTTAAACGTGCTGCGGCAAATTTTAATTCCGGTATTTTTCCATAAGGGTCAAGGGCTGGATTGGTCAGCATATTTGCCGGGGCTTCGGTAAAGCAAAAGGGCACAAAAATCATCCCCTTTGGCAGGTTCGGGTCAATTCGGCTGAAGAGTTCTATTTGCCCGCGCCGTGTCTCGACAATAATATTCTGGCCAGGCGAGATGGCCAGATCAGACATATCTTCAGGGCTGATATGCACTTCTGCGGCTGGCTCAAGCGCATCCAGTACCGTGGCTCGCCTGGTCATAGAGCCAGTATGCCAATGTTCCAGCAATCGGCCTGTGGACATCACCAGCGGATAGGCTTCATCCGGCACTTCATCGGGGGGCAGGATAGAGGCAGGGGTCATGCGCCCGCGCCCGCTGGGGGTTGGAAAACTATCCCCGAAGATCACATCTGCCCCAACGCTTTTTTCATCCGCACATGGATAGGTTACCGCATCTTCTGCCTCCAGCCTTTGCCAGCTAATTCCTGTCAGAGAGGGCATCACAACGCGCATTTCTTCAAAAATATCGGCCGGATGCGTATAATCCCAGCTTTGCCCCATGCGATTGGCCAATGCCTGAATAATCCACCAATCCTGGCGTGCATCGCCTGGCATGGATACCGCGATACGCCCCATCTGAACCCGCCTGTCGGTATTGGTGACAGTGCCGGTTTTTTCCGGAAAGGCAGAGGCAGGTAAAATCACATCGGCAAAGGCAGCTGTTTCGGTCATGAAAATATCCTGTACCACCAGATGTTCCAGCCGGGCAAAACCCTCTCTGGCATGGGCCTGGTCAGGGTCGGACATCACCGGATTCTCGCCCATCACATAAATGCCCTTAATTTTTCGCTCATAGGCAGCATTGGCAATTTCAACCACGGTTAAGCCTTTTTCGCTATCCAGCTCAACCCCCCATAAATCTTCATATTTCTGGCGCGTAGCAGCATCCTCTACCGAGCGGTAATCCGGGAAAAACATAGGGATAAGTCCGGCATCCGATGCGCCTTGCACATTATTTTGACCACGCAAGGGGTGCAGACCTGACCCGGGCTTGCCCACATTGCCTGTCAGCAAGGCCAGCGATATAAGGCAGCGCGCATTATCTGTGCCATGGGTATGCTGGGATACCCCCATCCCCCAAAAGATAATACCGGCTTTTGCGGCGGCGAATTGACGGGCAACCGAACGTATAGCTTCTGCCTCGATCCCGCAAATCAGCGCCATTTTTTCCGGGGTGGTCGCCTTTGTTTGTGTCACCAGGGCATCAAAGCCTTCTGTATGGGCCTCCACATAGCCCTTATCATAGAGTTTTTCATCAATGATGGTGTGCAAGATGCCATTTAACAGCGCGACATCACTGCCGGGGGTGAAATTTAATGAAGCAGTGGCATAGCGATCCAGTGCCTGACCACGCGGATCCATCACAAATAATTTTGCCCCTGCTTTGGCAGCATTTTTAATATAGGTTGCGGCTACCGGATGGTTCACCGTCGGGTTCGCGCCTATCACAATAATGGCATCTGAATTCAGGCATTGGGAAAAAGAGGCTGTCACCGCCCCGGAGCCAATATTCTCCAATAGGGCCGCCACAGAAGAGGCATGGCAAAGCCGGGTGCAATGGTCAACATTATTTGTACCAAAACAGCTCCGTACCAGCTTTTGCACCAGATAGGCTTCTTCATTCGTTCCTTTGGCAGAGCCGAAACCAGCCAGTGCAGATGCCCCGTTGGACTGTTTTATCTCCATAAAGCCTCTGGCGGCATAATCCAGGGCTTCTTCCCATGTGGCGGGGCGGAAATGGGTAAGCGGGTTAGCCGGGTCAAAGGGCAGGGAGGCAGATTTTGGCACATCTGCGCGCCGGATAAGGGGCTGTGTCAGCCGCTCGGGATTATGGATATAATCAAAGCCGTATCGGCCTTTTACACATAGCCGGCTGTTATTGGCAGGCCCGCTTCGCCCGTTTACCGAAACAATTTTATCATCCTTTACATTAAAGGTCAGCTGGCATCCTACCCCGCAATAGGGACAGACAGAGTTAACCTGGCTATCGGGGGTGATGGCCAGTTTCTGGTCGTCTGCCAGCAATGTTTTGGGCATCAATGCCCCTGTTGGACAGGCTTGTACACATTCCCCGCAACCCACACAGGTGGACGCGCCCATATCATCGTCAAAATCAAAGATAATTCGGGCATCTGCCCCGCGCCCGGCCAGACCGATAACATCATTAACCTGAACTTCGCGGCAGGCACGCACACATAAATTACACTGGATACAGGCATCCATATTCACGGCTATGGCCGGATGGCTGCTATCGGCTTGCTGCGGCTCTTTCGGGGCAAACCGGCTGGCGGTAATATCCTGTTGATCGGCTGTCTGCCATAGATGCGAGTTGGGATCATGGCTATCGGTGCGGGCAGGCTGGTCGGCAAGCAACAATTCCATCACCATTTTGCGCGATGTCTTTGCCCGCGCGCTATTGGTGGTGATTTTCATGCCCGGGCTGGCTTTGCGCTGACAGGAGGCGGCTAAGACGCGCTCGCCCTCAATTTCCACCATACAGGCACGGCAATTGCCATCTGCCCGGTAATTTTTGTCATCCTTGTAGCATAGATGGGGTATATCAATTTCCTGTTCCCGGGCAATTTGCCAGAGGGTTTTATCGGCGCTGGCGGAAATTTCTTTGCCATCCAGCTCTATGGTAAAGTGGGCGGTTTCTGTTTTATGTATCATCTCTGCTGCCTGATTATTTCTGCTGCCTGATTATTTATGCTGCCTGATTATTTATGCTGCCTGATTATTTTTGCTGGCTGATTATTTCTGCTGGCTGATTATTTCTGCTGGCTGATTATTTCTGCTACCTGATTATTTATGCTGGCCAGAAGAGGCTGGAATATCTTCTGGAAAATGCTTCATAACGCTTATCAAGGGATTGGATGCGGCCTGTCCCAAACCGCAAATGCTGGCATCGGCCATGGTGTGCGATAATTCTTTTAATAAGGCTGTATCGGGTGTTGCAGATGTCATCACCTGAACCGCTTTTTCTGTACCGGAACGACAAGGGGTGCATTGACCGCAGGATTCATGTTTAAAAAACTGCATCAGATTAAGGGCGGCCTGCCACATATTATCCTTATCCGATAATATCACGACCGCATGCGAGCCAACAAAACACCCCTCTTCGGCCAGCTTGCCGCCAAAATCCAGCGGAATATCTGCTTTTTTAGCAGGCAAAATACCGCCCGATGCCCCGCCGGGCAGATAGGCTTTAAAGTGATGCCCGTCTGCCATACCGCCACAGGCCGCGATAAGCTCTGTTGCCGTGCTGCCAGCCGGAGCGCGTATGACGCCGGGTCTGGCCACCCGCCCGGAAACAGAATAGCTGCGAAAGCCCGGGTGATCCGGCTTGCCTTGCTGATTATACCAGCCCGCCCCCTGTTCCAGAATATCGCGCACCCAATAAAGGGTCTCTATATTATTGACCAGCGTTGGCCGGCCAAACAGGCCATTTTCTGCGACATAGGGGGGGCGATGGCGCGGCAGGCCGCGTTTGCCTTCAATGCTTTCTATCATGGCGGATTCTTCGCCGCATATATACGCGCCTGCCCCGCGCCGGATTTCCAGCGCGATATGGCCAGCCAGCCCGGCTTTTTCCACCTTTGCCAGCTCGCCGCGCAAAGCTGCGATAATTTCGGGATATTCATCACGGATATAGAGATAGGCTTTATCAATGCCAACCAGATAGCCAGCGATAAGCACGCCCTCTATCATCCGGTGCGGGTCAGAACTTAAATACAGCCTGTCCTTAAAGGTGCCTGGCTCGCCTTCATCGCCATTGACCGCCATCAGGCGCGGGCCGTCATAGCTGGCAACAATTTGCCATTTGCGTCCGGTGGGAAATCCCGCCCCGCCAAGCCCGCGCAGATCTGCCTTGCCCAGCTCGGCCATCAGCCTCTGTTTATCGGCTGTGCCAGCTTGCAAGGCCTCAACCAGCTGATAACCGCCTGCCGCGCGATAGGCATCAAAATCAATAAAGCTGTCCAGACGGGGTTCTTGGGCAGGTTCAGCTATTCTCTGCCTAATCCCTGCCAAATCATGTTGCCCGATAAGCGCATGGCCATCTGCAATGGCCGGGGCGGTATCGCAAGCGCCAAGGCAAGGGGCAGCAAGGAATTGAACCTCGTCATTTTCCAGCTTTTTTGCCTCTGTCAGCAATTGGTTTGAGCCCGCCATCATACAGGAAAGCGAGGTACAGATGCGGATGGTGCGCACAGGCGGCGGCATCTCTCCTTCTTTTACCAACGGGAAATGGTCATAAAAACTGGCCACTTCCCACACCTCGGCCATTGGCAGGCGCATCAGATGGGCAAGGGCGGCCAGATGCCTCGCGCTTAAATGATGATAGCGGTCATTAATGATATGCAAGGCTTCGATAAGCTGGTCACGGGGCGGAATATTATCGTCGAACAGGGCGTTTATCTCGGCCAGGCTTTCGGCATTTATTTGCCGTCCCTTCGGCTTGAAACGTCCTTTCATTTTTCCAGGTTTTTTTATCGCTTGTGCCTGTGACATTCCCTTGCTACCCCGTAAATACTATTCAGTTTTTTTTAGCCCAGTTTTTATTAATCCGGTTTTTATTAATCCGGTTTTTTTTAATCTGGCGATAATGCGCTGCCACCTATAACCGCTTAGGGGCAGAATCTGTCTCATCTGCGACAGGCGAGAGGCTAATCTGGTCTGCCAGAATGATGGTTTTGCCCATATGTTCAAAATTTACCGTGATGCGGTGGCCAATAATAGACTGTATCTGGCCAGTCCCCCAATCCGGCCTGCTTGGATGATGAACAAAATCACCAACACAGAATTCATATATCATCACATCATACCCTTTAATCTGGTTTGTCCGGGGTGCCTGCTAACCCCCCCGCGTTCAAGAGTATAGATATTTGCCAGGACAGGCAAAGCCTGGAATATGGCGCGCGATAGATAAATTTTACTGCTTTTTTAAAAAAACAGCCAGAAGACAGGGATATTTACCGGCCTTCTGGCTGTAGAGGGATAAAAACGGTAAATTTACACCGCTATTGCTTCTGCTTCATTTTCTTCATCTTCGTCCCGCAAGACATAGCCCTGTCCCCAAACGGTATCAATTCGGGCATTTTTCAGGCCACTTTTTTCCAGCTTGCGCCGCAATTTGCACACAAACACATCAATGATTTTGCTATCCGGCTCATCAATGCCGCCATAGATATGCGAGATAAAGGATTCCTTGCTCAGAACCGCGCCTTTGCGCATACATAGCAAATTCACAATCTGATATTCTTTTTGTGTAAGCGGTACAAATTTGCCATCTATCGAGATCAGGTTGCGGCTGAGATCCATCAGCAAATTTCCGGCCTTGATAAGGGCAGAGGCATGGCCATTTGCGCGCCGGATAATCGCTTCCAGATACGCCAGCAATTCATATCTATCAAAAGGTTTGGTCAGATAGCCATCTGCCCCGGCCCCCAGGGCGGTGATACGGTCATCTACCCGGCTATTGCCGGAAATGACCAAAATCGGGGCAGGCAAATAGCTTTTGCGGATTAACCGGGTCAGGCGCGTGCCATCCCCATCCGGCAGGTTAATATCCAGCAGCACAGCATCTACATGATTATGGTTCAATTCATTGAGTGCTTCTTCAATTGTTTTGGCGTGAACATGGTGATAGCCAGCCTGGGACAAGGTTATGCCTATCGCATCTGCAATAACGGTATCATCTTCAACAATCAGGATATTCACAAGAAGAGGTCCTTTCTGTCTTGGTGCACATTATTTTCTGGCGCACAAATTTGTTTTTTCTTGAAACCGCAAATTTGAAAAAACTAAGGGCTGTTAATGAACTGTTCAGGTTTCATTAAGATGTTTTGAAAAATTCAGGCTGAAAGGCAAATCACATATGCGTGATTGAGAAGGAAAAGTTTTGCGTTGCTCTTTTGAAAAAACCCCGAAATGCGTTGAAAAATTGCGAAAAATCTGATCTTTTCAAGATGCACAATTTGGGGTTGAAAGCAGGGAGAAATTAAAGTAACACCATGCCATGATAAGGGGGAACTGGCCACATTTTGCCTGGAGCTATCCGGTTCTGGCTCGGTCAGGGTATGATTTAAAAGAGGATGTACTTAAAAATGAGTGCGATAGCATCTAAAATTATTGATACACCAATTACCAATTTGCCAGAGGGATATAAGCCTTCTGCAAATGAAGAATTTATGAATGATTTTCAGCGTGAATATTTCCGTCAGAAATTGATGCGCTGGCGCGCAGAATTGCTGGATGAGGCCAATCAGACCATTGCCAATCTCTCTACAGAAAGCCTGCATAAACCTGACCAGATGGACAGGGCACAAATTGAAAGCAATGCTGCCCTTGACTTGCGTACCCGCGACCGCGAGCGCAAATTGCTGCAAAAAATTGAAGATGCGTTGCGGCGTATCGAGGATGGCAGTTTTGGCTATTGCATCGAAACAGATGAGCCGATTAGCCTGGCCAGGCTGGAAGCCCGCCCAATTGCAGCGTTAAGCCTGCAAGCCCAGGAACAGCATGAAAAAATGGAACGGGTACATCGCGATGATTAGGGCGTGACGGCGGCCGGACTATTTTTGTTTATCGCAAATTTTTTTGAAATGCGGGTGCGCGAACGCCCGCATTTTTTCGTATATACAGACAGTTTTGGGCGAAATATAGGAAAAACCCTCCTTATAAATATATGAAATTTAAACGTTTAAATAAAAATGAGAACAAAAGCAGAATAAATTCTTGCAAACAGAACAAAAATAGAACATGCTGACAATCTGATAGTTTTAAGGGAAAAAAATTTCACCAGAACCAGCCGGTTATGGACAGGCGGTTCAGACTATGCAAGATGGAGGCTTCTTGAGATGTCAGCAGAACTCGTGGATTTTAAAATGAACGAAAATGATAAAAGCAAGGCACTGGATGCGGCGATTGGCCAGATAGAAAAAGCCTTTGGCAAAGGCTCTGTCATGAAGCTGGGTCAGCGCGACAGTGTGGTCGATATTCAGGCGATTTCTACCGGCTCGCTCGGGCTGGATATCGCCCTTGGTATTGGCGGCTTTCCAAAAGGGCGGATTGTCGAAATTTACGGGCCGGAATCCTCTGGTAAAACAACGCTGGCATTGCATGCGGTAGCCGAAGCGCAGGCAAAGGGCGGGAATTGTGCCTTTGTGGATGCTGAACATGCGCTCGACCCGACCTATGCGCGTAAATTGGGTGTTAACCTGGATGAGCTTTTGATTTCCCAGCCGGATGCGGGCGAACAGGCATTGGAAATTGCCGATACGCTGGTGCGTTCCGGGGCAATCGATGTGCTGGTGGTTGATTCGGTTGCCGCCCTGGTGCCACGTGCCGAGCTGGAAGGCGAGATGGGCGACCATCATGTTGGCCTGCATGCCCGCTTGATGAGCCAGGCATTGCGCAAGCTGACATCCTCGATTGCGCGGTCAAACTGTCTGGTGATTTTCATCAACCAAATCCGTCTGAAAATCGGGGTGATGTTTGGTAATCCGGAAACCACAACAGGCGGTAATGCGCTGAAATTCTATGCCTCTGTGCGGCTGGATATTCGCCGTATTGGCGCGATTAAGGATAAAGAGGATGTGGTCGGTAACCAGACCCGCGTCAAGGTGGTGAAAAACAAGGTGGCCGCCCCGTTCCGTACCGTTGAATTTGATATCATGTATGGGGAGGGGATTTCCAAGCTGGGCGAATTGCTGGATTTGGGGGCAGCGGCCGGGCTGGTGGAAAAGTCGGGTTCCTGGTTCTCCTATGGCGATCAGCGTATTGGTCAGGGGCGCGAGAATGCCAAAAACTTCCTGCGTGAACATCCTGAAATGGCCGCCGGGCTGGAAGCAGCTATTCGCCAGAATGCCGGGCTGGTACAAGAAAAAATGATGGATGAAAGCCTTGCAGATGAAGAAGATACCGTCACCGAATAGGCAAATCCAGCTTATACGCGTCGGCCGGAGCTAGAAAAAAGCCTGGCTTCACCGGGTTCTGGTCAGTCGCGGGGATTTATATCGGCAACAGAATATCGGCAACAGAATATCGGCAACAGAATATCGGCGCGGATGCCCATAACAGTATCCGCGCCGTTTTTTATGGGCTTTTTTATCCTGTCGCCATCCGGCTATTATGGTGTATCAGGGTTTCTGATGGCGATATAGGAAAGATAGGCATGACAGCCTTGTTCCGCGCGGCAATTTAGGCTATTTCTGAACAACGCTTTTAACCTGTTTTTAGCGTTCTTTGGCGCTGTTACATCAAATTAAGGGTTTACCCATGTCAAGTGTGAGCGATATTCGCAGTCAATTCCTGAATTTTTTTGCCAGCCGCGATCATGAAATTGTCGCCTCCAGCCCGCTTGTGCCGCAAAATGATCCGACCTTGATGTTTGCCAATTCCGGCATGGTACAGTTCAAAAATGTGTTTACCGGGCTGGAACACCGCCCCTATAGCCGGGCATCGACCTCGCAAAAATGTGTGCGTGCTGGCGGCAAGCATAATGATTTGGAAAATGTTGGTTATACCGCACGCCACCACACCTTTTTTGAAATGCTGGGCAATTTCAGTTTTGGCGATTATTTCAAGGACGTTGCGATTGAACAGGCATGGCAGCTGATCACCTCTGATTTTGGCCTGGCCAGGGATAAGCTGCTGGTAACTGTCTATTCAGAAGATGAGGAAGCGGCCGGCCTCTGGCGCAAAATTGCCGGCTTGAGCGATGACAGGATTATTCGCATTTCCACGTCGGATAATTTCTGGTCAATGGGCAATACCGGGCCATGCGGGCCCTGCTCTGAAATTTTTTATGATCATGGCGACCATATTCCGGGCGGGCCTCCTGGCTCACCGGATGAAGATGGGGATCGCTTTATCGAGATTTGGAATTTGGTCTTTATGCAGTATGAACAGACCGAGACCGAACGGCTGGATTTGCCGCGCCCTTCTATTGATACCGGCATGGGGCTGGAGCGTATCGCCGCGGTTTTGCAAGGCAAGCATGATAATTATGATATTGATCTGATGCGCGCGCTTATCGAAGCCTCGGCAGATGTGTCCAGTACCGATGCCGACGGGTCGCATAATGTCTCGCACCGGGTGGTAGCTGACCATCTGCGTTCGGCCGGTTTTTTAATTGCCGATGGCGTGTTGCCATCCAATGAAGGGCGGGGATATGTATTGCGCCGGATCATGCGCCGGGCGATGCGCCATCTTCACCAGATTGGCTGTGCAGAGCCGGTCATGTATCGCCTGGTACCGGCACTGGTGCGCGAGATGGGCGGCCATTATCCGGAATTGGTGCGCGCCGATGCGCTGATAACCGAAACCCTGAAGCTGGAAGAAACGCGCTTTAAGGATGCGCTGGCACGGGGGCTGAAAATCCTGCATGCCGAAATTGAAGGCAAGGCGTCTGTTGGCACACTGGATGGCCAGACAGCCTTTAAGCTGTATGATACCTATGGCTTTCCGCTTGATTTAACCGAGGATTTCATGCGCGGCTATGGCTGGTCTGTGGATGTTACAGGATTTGAGGCGGCAATGGATGCCCAGAAACAGGCCGCAAGGCAAGCCTGGACAGGGTCTGGCAGCAAGGCAGATAGCAAGCTGTATTTGGAGCTGGCTGACCAGCATGGGCCAACCGAATTTTTGGGCTATACCCGGCTGAGCGCAGAGGCGGTGGTGACCACCCTTATCCGGGAGGATAAAATTTGTGAAAGCGCGAGCGCGGGCGATATTGTTCAGCTGACCACTAACCAAACGCCCTTTTACGGGGAGGCAGGTGGCCAGGTCGGCGATACAGGTCTGCTGCTATGGAACGACGGGCAGGGGCGCATTACCAATACGACCAAAACAGCCGGCCTGTTTATCCACCATGTCGAAATAGAAAAAGGCCAGCTTGCCCCGCAGCAATCTGTAAGTTTGCAAGTGGATGCTGCCAGACGCGAGAGCTTGCGTGCCCATCATAGCGCGACCCATCTTTTGCATGAGGCATTGCGCGAGGTGTTGGGTGCACATGTCGCGCAAAAAGGCTCTCTTGTCTCGCCAGAGCGGCTACGATTTGACTTCTCCCACCCGCAGGCCATGAACGAAAATGAGCTGCAACAGGTAGAAGCTATCGTAAATAGCCGCATCCGGGCAAATAGCCAGGTTGCGACCCGTATCATGACCCCGGATGAAGCCACAGCCGAAGGCGCGCTGGCACTGTTTGGCGAGAAATATGGCGATGAGGTGCGTGTGGTCTCTATGGGCGGTGCGCCTGGCGATGGCGCGGAAAAGGCCGCCTGGTCGGTTGAATTATGTGGCGGCACCCATGTTCAGCAGACAGGCGATATTGCGCTGTTGAAAATTGTATCGGAAAGTGCGGTGGCAGGCGGGGTGCGCCGGATTGAGGCCACAGCCCATGAAAGCGGGTTAAACTGGCTTGCCGGGCGTAATACTATGCTTTGCGATATCGCTGATCAGCTAAAAACATCTTCCGAGCAGGCCAGCGAGCGGGTCAACCAGTTGCTGGAGGATCGCAAGCGCATGGAAAAGGAAATTACCAGCCTTCGCCAAAAGCTGGCAACCGGGGGCGGGACAGAAAGTCAGGCCGAAACCATCGGAAATATTTCATTTATTGGCAAGGTTCTGGGCGATACACCGCCGCGCGATCTAAAGCCGATGGCCGATAATTTCCGGCAAGGGGCAGCCAATAGCGTTATTTGTCTGGTTTCGGATTTTGAGGGCAAAGCCTCTATCGTGGTATCGCTCAGTGATGATTTGGCCGCAAATTATGATGCGGTGACACTGGTAAAGGCGGCCGCACAGGCGGTTGGCGGCAGTGGCGGCGGCGGGCGTGCAGATATGGCACAAGCTGGCGGCCCTGATGGGGATAAGGCAGAGGCGGCGATTTCAGCGGTTCGTGATGCGCTGAAATCCTGAGGAAAAAACCTCTTGAAAACCCCTAAATAAATAAAGGCCAGCTATATATTTTAAGGCTGGCCTTTTTTATAAAAATGCTTTTTTTTAACAGGCGTTCATTTTGCCCTTTATTTGCCCATCACCTGTTGCAGATTAACATCAATCGCATCCAGGAAGCCATCGGTTGTCAGATAGGGCTGGTCGCTGCTTATCAGCAGTGCCAAATCCTTGGTCATCTGGCCTTTTTCAACGGTTTCGATACAGACCCGCTCCAATGTTTCGGCAAATTCGGCCACTTCCGGGGTGTTGTCGAATTTTGCCCGATAGCTCAGCCCGCGTGTCCAGGCAAAGATAGAGGCAATCGGGTTGGTGGAGGTTTCCTTGCCTTGCTGATGCTGGCGATAATGGCGGGTCACTGTGCCATGTGCGGCTTCTGCTTCCACTGTCTTGCCATCGGGTGTCATCAAAACAGATGTCATCAGGCCAAGCGAGCCAAAGCCCTGTGCAACTGTATCGGACTGGACATCCCCGTCATAGTTTTTACACGCCCACACAAAACCGCCTTCCCATTTCATGGCACAGGCAACCATGTCATCGATTAAACGGTGCTCATAGGTGATGCCGGCGGCTTCAAACTTGTCTTTAAATTCTGCTTCAAATACTTCTTCGAACAGATCCTTAAACCGGCCATCATAGACCTTCAAAATAGTGTTTTTGGTGGACAGATATACCGGCCAGCCCAAATCCAGCCCGTAATTCATACAAGCACGGGCAAAGCCGCGAATAGACTCGTCCAGATTATACATCGCCATCGCCACACCGCCATCCGGGAAGTCAAAAACGGTATGGGTGGTCGCTTCACTGCCATCTGCCGGCTGAAAGGTCAGGGTTAATGTACCGGCACCGCTTACTTTCATATCGGTAGCGCGATACTGGTCACCGAAGGCATGACGGCCGATTACAATAGGCTTTGTCCAGCCCGGTACCAGGCGTGGCACATTATTACAGATAATAGGCTGGCGAAACACGGTGCCGCCCAGAATGTTACGGATAGTCCCGTTGGGCGATTTATACATACGGTTCAGGTTAAATTCCTCTACCCGTGCCTCATCCGGTGTGATGGTCGCACATTTTACCGCTACGCCATATTTTTTGGTGGCGTTCGCGGCATCAATGGTAATCTGGTCATCGGTCTCATCTCTGGCTTCGATGCCCAGATCGTAATATTTCAAATCGATATCCAGATATGGGAAAATCAGCTTGTCTTTGATTTTCTGCCAGATGATCCGGGTCATTTCATCGCCGTCCATCTCAACAATAGGTGTTTTTACTTTGATCTTCGCCATAACGCTTCCCCTTCGATTACTGGCTATATAATATATGGATAGTGGTGGCTATACTGCCCTGTCACATAGCGCGAGCAAGGCTTTGCCACACCCGCCCCTATGTACTGGTTTTGTGATGTCTGTGCAAGGCCAAGAGCAGGTTTTAGCCCGAGTTTTTCCCCAGATGCCGGTCGATGAGATCAACAAGGTGATCCGGGTCACTGCCAACATGAAAATCGATAATGCCGCGATTATGGATAAAACCCTGGCTTTCGGCATGTTCCATCATGCCCAGCAAGGGTTGCCAATAGCCGGCAATATCGAGGGCAAAGACAGGGGCTTGCAACAGCCCAAGCTGTTTCCATGTCATCACCTCCATCATTTCATCCAGCGTCCCAAGCCCGCCCGGCAAAACAACAAATCCGGCAGAATCCTTATACATGGTGGCTTTGCGCTCATGCATGGATTCCACAATGAGCAGCTTTTGAATATCGCCATTTCCTACCTCGAGGGATTCCAGAAAATGAGGAATAATGCCGGTAACATGGCCGCCAGCATTCAACGCGCCTCTGGCAAATGCCCCCATCAGCCCGGTGCGCCCGCCGCCATAAATAACGCTAAAATTTCTGGCCGCCAGCATACCGCCCAGCCGTTCGGATTCGCGCTCATAATGGTCGTGAATACCTTTGGCCGCACCTGCAAAAACACAAAGCTGTCTCATCTTATTTTCAAACCTTTATCCAAATCCGGGCTGTTATTCGGGCTGTTTATAGACAATAAATGCCCCTAATCGCACTTTATCTTATGCCCGTTTCAGGGGGTAGTCTATGGCTGCTTCAGGTTAAAATTCTGAATTACATGATTTAGGCCAACCGGTAATTTCGGGAAAGGCCAATGGGCAATATCGGGAAAAGCCAGTGGGCAATATCGGGAAAAGCCAGTGGGCAATATCGGGAAAAGCCAATGGGCAATATCGGGAAAGGCCAGTGGGCAATATCGGGAAAGGCCAGTGGGCAATATCGGGAAAAGCCAGTGGGCAATATCGGGAAAAGCCAGTGGGCAATATCGGGAAAGGCCAATGGGCAATATCGTGAAAAGATTGTAATAGTTTATTTTCGCAAGTAGCATATAACCTAACGCCATTTCAAGAGCAGGGCGAGCAAAGCAGGGGGGTGAAAATGCGGCTGATTTTCGGATTATTATTGCTGGGCGGCGGCGCACTGGCCGCTTTGGCGGTCGCATGGATGTTTTATTCCACCAGCGAGCCAAATACCGGCACTGCCCAAACAGATGTCAGCCAGGCCGCTTCTGCCCCTGAAAATACAGACCCGCCCGGCTCCGAACAGATAGAAGCAGGTACACAAAATAGCCAGGCATCTTCGCCGCCTTCGGATGCCGGCACAGACCAGCCCCTGAGTATCGATGTGGCGCGTATTGGCCCGGATGGCTCGGCTGTTATTGCGGGCAGTGCACCGCCGCAAACTGAAATCCGCCTGCTGGACACAGATCAGCCTCTGGCAAAAACCCTGTCCAACAGCAATGGCGAATGGGTTGCCATACCCGATCAGCCCCTTAGCCCTGGCAGTCATCTGATTATTGCAGAAATGACCGGCAAGGATGGACAGATTATCCGCTCGGAACGCGGGGTATTAATAGAGCTGGCCGAAACTGGTAATGAAAAACCGCTGGTGGCATTGGTGCCGATGACCGGTGATGCGGCAACCGAAATCCTGTCTGCACCTGATGCGCTGGCCAGTGCCAATATCCCGAAATTCGGGGCTTCCGGTGAAAGCGCAACCGATAGTGCCAGCATTGTTGCCAGAAGAGAGGTTGCGACCATATTGGTAGCGTTGCCTGAAATTTCCATTGGCACGCTTAGCTGGCATTCAGCAAATATTCTGGAAATTAAGGGGCAATCTGTAGGCGGGGCGGCTATATCCGGGTCATTTGGCGGGCAAAAATTTGGCGATGTTCAGCTGGCAGAGGATGGCAGCTGGTCAACCAAAATCAGTGTGCCTGCCAGCCAGACAGGCCGGGCAGTGATACAGGCAAATCTGCTGGATCTGGATGATAGTATCGCGCTGACAACCCAGATAGAGATAGATATCGCACAGCTGGATGTTGGTCTGGATGGCAGTGAAATGGTGGTAATCCGCAAGGGCGATGTGTTGTGGCGCATTGCCTATCGCACCTATGGCAGGGGGATACGCTATCTGGATATTTTGAAACGAAATGCGACCCGCATTGATGATCCGGATTTGATTTATCCCTCGCAGATATTTGCCTTGCCGGAAATCGCTAATCAGGCGCAATAGGGGGCGCGAAAGACTAACCAGTTTTGCCATAAGGTGAATGAATGAGATGATAAAGGCGTTGTTTGGGAAATATTTTCATGTGCCGCGCCAACAGCCCGGCTGGCCTATTCTGGCGATTGCCGGGGGGCTGACAGCGATATTCAGTGCGCTTTATCTGCCGCTCGGTCTGATAGGGCTGGCAGGGTTTATCTATCTGAAAATTATTTTACGGATGCCAAAGCGCCGGCAACCCGATATTAAAGCTGGCCAGATTGCCGCCCCGATAGATGGTCAAATCCTGATGATACATCATGACAGGGAAAATGCCAGATATCTGGTGCGCGTGCGCCCGGACTGGTTCAACAGCCATATTGCCTATGCCCCCATAGACGGGCTGATTGACCAGCAAATATGGTATGACGGGGATTTTATCGCCTTTGGAGATGCAGAAATGCCAGACCCTTCTTGTGCACGCCAGGAGATTATCTTTCTGCCTTCTGGCGATGCTTCTTTTGGCGACAGGATAGCTATGACCCATTATGGCGAGCCTTTTGTTCGTATATTGCAAAGCTGTTTGCCAGAAGGGCGACAGGTAAATCCCTCTATGGCG
>Ga0209654_1001089_pt1 | contig 22738 bp, 21 predicted proteins | sample SaaInl1SG_22_DNA_FD_184646 | JGI IMG/M metagenome (GOLD analysis project Ga0209654, IMG submission 184646) | Marine microbial communities from expanding oxygen minimum zones in the Saanich Inlet - ESP_161SG_22_DNA (SPAdes) (version 2) | ecosystem: Environmental > Aquatic > Marine > Intertidal... | reverse complement strand
ATGCACCATAAATTGACGCAAGAACAAATTGTTGCTCTACAGCAGAAGTTGGAATTCGGTAATCGGCATTGGCACCAGACAAAGTCATATTAGCCTCAAACTGATAATGCTTTGACATTTTGGCTTTGCCTTTTTTGCCTTTTGGTACACGCGTTTTCGCATAACCCGACTCAAAGCCTCCACCTTGCCAATCTCCTAAAAAGTCTGCGCCAATAGAAACGATACAGCTTGACTTACTAAAATCATAGCTTGGAAGCGCACGTTTGCCGTATGCCTGCTCAAAAGCATTAAGCGCTGCTGTTTCAGAAACAGCATCGTAAGCATAGTGCGTTACGTTTGGAAACTTCGCTTGAAAATCACGTACAATTTTAGATGTAGTTGGGCTTGCAAGCGATGGTGTAATTAGCGCAACAGGCGATTTTTCGTATGCCAACTGAGCTAACTGTTCTTGAACGCTAGCCTCTAAAGTTTCCCAACTAACATCAACCCCTGCTTGTGTTGGACCTTGCACGCGCATGCTATCATATAAAGATAAAACCGACGCGTGAACACGGGCATTTGCAATATTATTTACAGGCGCATCAGTATTATTTTCAACTTTAATTGGTCGGCCCTCACGGGTTTTGATAAGCACACTTGCCGTGTCAAAACCATCAACGATAGTAGTGGCATAATAATTTGCTATTCCTGGGATGATTTGTTCTGGCTGAACAACGTATGGAATAGATGTATTTACAGGACCTTCACAGGCAGCCAAGGTAGCTGCAGCTGTACTAAAGCCCATGTACTTTAAAAAGTCACGGCGTGAAGTATCACTTTCTGGAAGTTCGGTCGATCCCAGAACATCTTCAGGAAGTTTTTGTGCAAACTCTTTTTGGCTAAGTTCGTCCACCAAGGTGGATTTCTCGTTTAGCTCAACTTCGCTTTTCCAGTATTTCTTTTGGTTGGGCATATGCTAGTTCTTAATAGTGACACTTACCGCATTCTAATCCTCCCATTTGGGCTGCGGTGAGTTTTTCTACTCCGTATTTTTTAGATAATTCCTCGTGAATTTTAGTGTAATATGCATTGTCCTTGATATTCACATTTGTCTCACGGTGGCAATTAATACACCAACCCATAGTCAAAGAAGAATGCTGGTACATAATTTCCATTTCTTCAACAGGACCGTGACATTTTTGACAATCAACACCTGCAACCGAAACGTGTTGTGCGTGATTAAAATACACAAAATCTGGAAGGTTGTGAATACGGACCCACTTGACAGGTTGTGTTTCCCCTGTATAACTTTGCGTATTTTCGTCCCAACCCACTGCTTTGTAAAGCTTTTTGATTTCGTTGGTGTAAAATTCTTTGGTGTAACCTTTTTCTAAATCTTCTTCTCCGTTATACTCAGCAATATTCATGTGGCAATTCATACACACATTTAAAGAAGGAATTCCAGAATGCTTAGAAACGCGCGCCGAAGAGTGACAGTACTTACACTCAATTTGGTTGGCGCCAGCGTGGATTTTGTGTGAGTAATGTATTGGCTGAATAGGCATATATCCTTGATCAATCCCAACTTGCATTAAATAACTATAGCCGACATAAGCACTTGAAAGCAATAAAAACACTACGGTTACAAACACCAAAAATGGATTCTGTGCGTAGGCTTTCCAAAGCGGTATGCGTTTGGGTTTTTCTTGTTTTTCAACTTCAATTCCGTTTACAGCAGCAATTTGCTTAAGCGTTTTGGTAACTAAAAATAGCATGACTACAAGTGCCGCAAGTACCAGCACGAGTACACCTAAAATAAGGTCATTACTCAAACTACTTTCTGTTTGCGCTACAGCAGTAACGGGTTGCGCAGCGGCAGCTGTTGCGGGTGGCGTGTAATCAGTGTACGCCAAAATATTATCAATATCTTCGTTAGATAGTTGTGGAAACGAGGTCATTACAGATCCGTTGTATTCCTCATAAATAGCAACTGCTTGTGCGTCGCCAGACTTAACCATTGCCGTAGAATTCTTAATCCAACTGTAAAGCCATTCTTTGTCATACTTAGCACTAACGCCAGCAAGCGCAGGGCCTACAGCACGTTTGTTTAGTTTATGACATGCAGCACAGTTTGCATTAAATAATGCTTTACCCTTTTGAACGTCGGGTTCTTGTGCAGCAACAACAAAGCTGAAACAGAAAGAGATAATCAGTAACGGAAGGTGAGCCAGAAAGCTGTCCTTGTGCATAGGTGGTTAGTTGTTGATATAATTCAATTCCTTTGAATTAGTCAGCAAAATTACGACACAGACCCCATTTTAAAAACCTCAACACGATTAAAGATATAATTTATACTTTGTCTAAATAATATAGTAAATCATTGATTTTCAATTGTTTATAAAAAATATGTTTAGGCTGTTTTTAACAAAAATTAATTAAATAATGGTGTATTTTTGTTGCCATATGAAACGCAGCAAAATACATTTTAACCATTTGATTGCATGTGCACTATGTGCTTTGAGCACAAACGTAGTTGGACAAGAAGCAAAAACCATTTTGAATGCCCCGGCAAAGCTTGATTCTCTTTTGATTAAAAAAATAAATTTAGACCGAGAGGTGTCAGAAAAAAAGCTGTTTACAATTCAAGTGTTTTATGGAAATTTTGAGACCACTACTGCTGTTCTAGAAGCTTTTGAGACACAATATCCTGAGTTACCTGCAAAGCTTGTGTTTGAAACACCAAACTATAAAATAAGAGCAGGGAATTTTGCTACGGAACGCGAAGCATTGGAAGTTTTGACGCAAATAAAGGCACGATTTAAAGCTGCTTTTGTGTTAAAGCCCTAGCCTTATTTCAGCTTTTTCTTAACAGCAACTTCTTGGTAACCTTCTACAACATCACCCTCTTTGATGTCATTGAATCCTTTGATTTGCAATCCACAATCATAGCCTTTACTCACTTCCTTAACATCGTCTTTAAAACGTTTTAAAGACTCCAAGGATCCGGTATGGATTACCACGCCCTCACGAATAACACGAACACCTGAGTTGCGGAGAATTTTTCCGTCGGTTACCATACAACCTGCAATGGTTCCAATTTTTGAGATTTTAAATGTCTCACGGATTTCTGCATTTCCTGTAATTTCTTCTTTAAATTCAGGCGAAAGCATGCCTTCCATAGCATCTTTAAGATCGTTTATGGCATCGTAAATAATGGAATAGCTTCGAATATCGATTTCCTCTTTTTCTGCCAATTGACGTGCCGTTCCCATGGGGCGCACATTAAATCCAATCACAATGGCATCGGATGCCGATGCTAGAAGTACGTCAGATTCCGTAATCGCACCCACACCTTTGTGGATGATATTTACTTGTATTTCTTCTGTTGAAAGCTTTTGGAATGAGTCTGTCAATGCTTCAACGGAACCATCTACATCCCCTTTTAGTATGATGTTGAGTTCTTTAAAGTCACCTAAAGCAATACGACGTCCAATTTCGTCAAGTGTAATGTGACGTTGCGTTCGCACCGATTGCTCACGAACAAGCTGGGTTCGTTTTGCAGCAATTTGCTTTGCTTCGCGTTCGTCTGTGTATATGTTAAATCGATCCCCTGCCTGTGGCGCACCATCAAGTCCAAGAATAGAAACCGGTGTTGATGGTCCAGCTTCGGCAACCTCACGTCCATGCTCATCGTGCATCGCACGCACTTTTCCGCTGTGGCGTCCAGCCAAAATATAGTCACCGATTTTTAGCGTTCCTGCCTGTACTAAAATGGTAGAAATATAACCACGGCCTTTATCCAAAAAGGCTTCTACAACAGTACCTTGCGCAGCTCTGTCGGGGTTGGCTTTTAACTCTAATAACTCCGCTTCAAGCAATACTTTTTCTAGAAGTTCTTCAACGCCTTGACCTGTTTTTGCAGAAATATCGTGAGATTGAATTTTGCCTCCCCAGTCTTCTACCAATAAATTCATTCCTGCTAAGCTTTCCTTTATTTTATCTGGATTTGCCGTAGGTAAATCCACTTTATTAATAGCAAAAACAATAGGTACGGATGCCGCTTGGGCATGGCTAATGGCTTCTTTTGTTTGTGGCTTGATGTCATCATCAGCAGCTACAACGATAATTACTAAATCGGTAACCTGAGTTCCTCTGGCACGCATTGCAGTAAAGGCTTCGTGACCAGGTGTGTCTAAAAACGCAATTTTCTGACCGTCTTTTAGAGAAACGCTGTACGCTCCAATGTGCTGGGTGATTCCACCAGACTCACCTTCAATTACATTGGCGTTTCGCACATAATCCAATAAAGATGTTTTTCCGTGGTCAACATGACCCATAACAGTCACAATCGGCGCGCGAGGTTTTAAATCTTCTGGTTTGTCTTCAATTTCCTCAACGGCTTCTTCAATATCGGAAGTAACAAACTCCACCTCATAGCCAAATTCTTCAGCAACCACTGAAAGGGTTTCGGCATCTAAACGCTGATTCATAGTAACCATAATTCCAAGTGTCATACACGCAGAAATAATTTGTGTTGAGCTCACATCCATCATGGTCGCTACTTCGCCAACCGTAACAAATTCGGTTACTTTTAAAATTTTATTTTCCGCTTCCTGTAGTGCTTCTTCTTCTTCTGATTTTTGACGGTGAGAATCTCTTTTTTCTCGGCGGTATTTTGCTCCTTTAGACTTTGTGGTTTTACCTTGAAGTTTCTCTAAGGTTTCACGTATTTGCTTTTGGATTTCTTCTTCTGTCGGTTCTTCTTTTTGAACCGCAGGACGCTGTTGTTTTTGACCGCCTCTACCTTGTGAAGGCTTACGGTTTCCTGGGCCTGTGTCTTTGGTTATACGCTTTCTTCGACGCTTATTTCCTTCACCTTCGGCAGGCTTTTTAGGGGCGGGTTTTTTAAACTGTGAAAGGTCAATTTTTTGACCTGTAGATTTTAATCCGCTTAACTTTTTATATTGTGTTTCTATTTTGCCGCTGGGGGTCTCAGAAGAATCTTCTTTAGTAGCAGGCGCTTTTTCAACAACAGGCTCCACTTCTTTTTTCTTCTCAACTTTTGGAGCTGGAGCGGGATCCGGAGCGGGAGCAGGCTTGGGAGCCTCTTCTTTTTTGGGAGCAGGTTTTGGGTTTAAATCAATTTTACCCACTGTTTTTAAGCCGCCCAGTTTACTTTGTGCGCGAACTACTGTGTCGGGTTTGGGCACTGGGGGTTTTGGTGGAGTAACCTTTTGAGGTTGCTCTTGTTCAATTTCTTTTTGAGTTTGCTCTCTTATGGCTTCTTTTTCTTTACGCTTTTCTTCAAAAACCTCATGAGAAGCTTCCTTTTTAGAGCGATCCGTTTGGAAGGCACCTAAAAGAAGTTCATACTCCTGCTGCGAAATTTTGGTTGTGGGTCGTGCCTCTACCTGAAACCCCTTTTCAGCAAGGTGCTCCACCGCACGATCCAACGAGATGTTTAACTCGCGGAGTACTTTGTTTATTCGAATTGTTTTTAAATCAGCCATAAAATGTTTGTGCACTCAAAATTAAAAAATTGTGCGGTTATTCATTAGAGAATTCTGCGTTTAGCACTTTTCGCACATCTTGAATGGTTTCTTCCTCCAAGTCGGTGCGTTTTACCAAGTCCTCTACATCTTGTTCCAACACGCTTTTTGCAGTATCTAATCCTGCCTTTTTAAATTCTTCTATAATCCATGCTTCGATTTCGTCAGAGAATTCTGTAAGCTCTACATCTTCCTCCATACCTTCACGATACACATCAATTTCGTACCCGGTCAGTTGTCCTGCCAGTCGGATGTTAAATCCACCACGACCAATCGCTTTTGACACCTCACTAGGATCCATCATTACCTGAACGCGCTTGTTTTCTTCATCTATTTTTAAAGAAGCAACTTTAGCTGGGCTTAGAGCCCTTGTAATCAATAACTGCGTATTATTGGTGTAATTAATAACGTCAATATTTTCGTTTCCTAATTCCCGCACTATGCCGTGAATACGTGATCCCTTCATTCCCACACAAGCACCCACTGGGTCAATGCGGTCATCATAAGAGTCAACCGCTACTTTTGCTTTTTCACCTGGAACACGAACGGCTTTTTTAATGGTAATTAACCCATCAAATACTTCTGGAATTTCTTGCTCAAAGAGTTTTTCCAAAAACTTAGGAGATGTTCTTGACATGACGATGCTTGGCTTGGTGCCTTTGAGCTCTACACTTTCAATAATCCCGCGAACATTGTCCCCTTTGCGGTAAAAATCAGATGGGATTTGGCGATCCTTTGGCAAGATAATTTCATTTCCTTCATCGTCCAATAAAATGACAACGCGATTGCGAATATGATGTACCTCTGCGGTATAAATCTCGCCTACCAAATCAATAAATTGTTTGTAAATGATGGTATTGTCATATTCGTGAATACGCGCTACCAAGTTTTGCCTTAACGACAATACCATACGGCGACCCAAGTCTGCCAATTTCACTTCCTCAGAAACGTCCTCGCCAACCTCAAAATCGGGTTCAATCTTACGCGCTTCAGAAAGTTCAATTTCTTCGTTTGGGTCTTCTACTTCGCCGTCTTCTACTACAATACGGTTACGCCAAATTTCCAAATCTCCCTTGTCTGGATTGATAATAATATCGAAGTTGTCGTCGGTACCGTATTTTTTCTTTAGTGTGGTACGAAATACTTCTTCCAAAATGGACATGAGCGTTACACGGTCGATGAATTTTTCATCCTTGAATTCCGAGAAAGACTCTATAAGTGCCAGATTTTCCATGTTTACTTATTGAATTGAATTTGAACAGTTGCTTTTTTTATATCTGTAAAGGGAACATCGGCTTCTTTGGTTACCGTATGTTTTCCTTTTCCAATGGGTTTAGGTTCACGCGCTTTCCACTGCAGCGTTATGCCTTCTTTGTTTGTCGTGGTCAAGGTTCCTTTTATGTTTTGGTCGTCGTTAGTTACAATGGCCAAAATACGCCCTACATGTTTGTTGTATTGACGTGGAATGGTGAGCGGCGAAGCCGCACCAGCCGTACCTACCTCAAGCGAAAAATCGTGTTCTTCACGATCCAAATTATGCTCAATATGGCGACTTACTTGCATACATTGCTCTAGGGTAACGCCTTGGTCACCATCTAGAACCACACGAATGTGCGATGCACTATCGATATGTGCATCCACCAAAAACAGCGATGGCTGTTCGGTAAGTGCTTCGTCTAGCAAATCATGTACGGTTTTCGTAAATTCCATAAAATAAAAAAGAGGACGCTGTCCCCCTACCTCTTCCCATTAAACGGTGCAAATATAAGAATAATATTGGATTTTGTATATTTACATGTAAATCCTACAAAGATGACTACAATTACGATCAACGACGACTCGTTAAAAGAAAACTTAAGTGCAAAGCCGTACGATAACTACAAGGATTTGATGGAAGACCTTGCCGAACTACACGGATATGCTATTCTTTGGGAAGCCGACGAAAACAAATTGCCAGAACATGTTCAGAAGTCTTTGAACGCTTACGAAAATGATGTTAGTCCCAAACTGCATAACCTTTAATGAATGGATGTTTTTGAGTATGATACAGTCGTAACTTATTTGAAAAGTCGCCACATCTTAAAGGAATACAAAAAAGGCAAAAGGGTATATCACAGAAGGTCATTATCAGCAAGTTCAACTAAAAAAACGACATCCGTATTCCAGTGGTATTTGGTATTTTAGAATTACGCGAAAATATCGTGCCTACGCCAAAAAAGAACAAAACAGACTTGTCGTTTTTGAAATCTCTGATCATCAATAAGCCCGTTGCTTTTTCTATACATGTGACATATTTATAGAGTACTATTGAATTTTGTATATTTGATAATTACCCTTAGAATCTATGTTTAAACTTAACCCTTTACTGCCTTAAATCTTGTGTTATGAAAAAAGAAATTTTTCCAAAAGAAATACTAGACAATTCTTTTGAAGTACACCAATTTAAACACAGCATTCGTAGTAAGCGTATTTACTCCCTAATCTTACTCTTGGTGCTTGGAGTCCTTGTTTCCTTGCCCTTCTTATATGTGGATGTGTATGCCTCGGCACGAGGTATTATTGTGCCAATAGACGAACGCATAAGCATTTTCCCGTTGCAGTCTGGGATTGTGGTTAGCACAAATATAGAAGCAAATAAATTTGTTCATCAAGGGGATACGCTTCTTGTAGTTAAAGACCCTGTGTATGACGAAAAACAACGTTTATTGACTTCGCAATTAGACGAAAAAAACGCACTTATTTCAGATTTGGGAAAGTTGCTTTCGTTCCGCACAAAGACCATGAACACGGTACAGACCAAAGACTATATTTCAGCCTATGCGCTTTACCGCCAAGGGCTTCATAAACTTCGTGTAAGGCACAAACAAGCCACACAAACCTTTAAGCGGGATTCATTGCTACATGCAAAAGGGGTTATTAGTACGGTAGATTTTGAGCAAACCGCTTTGCAGTATAACCTTTCTAACAGCGAGCTGAACAATTGGAAACAAGAACACGCTAACAATTGGGAAGCCCTCCGTTCAGAACTGAAAAGAGCTGTTTTAGAACTCCAAAGCACTCAAAAACAATGGGTTGAGGCAAGCGCACAATTTGTAGTTGTTGCGCCTACTACAGGAACGCTCTTAGAAGTGCAAGGCATAAAACCACATGGTTTTGTTAGTGCAGGGCAACCCATTGCGCAACTTTCTCCGCAGGGAGAACTTATAGTGGAGTGTTTTGTTGCTCCCACAGACATTGGCTTTATCCAAAAAAATAAAGAGGTAAAGTTTCAGATAGACGCCTATAATTACAACCAATGGGGATTTGCTAAAGGCAAGGTAGTTAGTATAGCAGACGATATTGAACTTATAGACAACACACCTGTATTTAAGCTAAGATGCGCCTTAAACGACCCTGCGCTTTTTTTAAAAAACGGCACTGCTGGAACTCTAAAAAAGGGAATGACACTAACAGCGCAATTTGTGCTTACCGAACGAAGCCTGTTTCAGCTTTTATACGACAACGTAGATGACTGGCTAAACCCAGCTAAAAACCAGAGATGATGCATAGTTTAAAATACATAGAGCGATTACACCAATTGCACAAACGCATTAAAGCTGAAAATACAGGCAGTCCTGCGGCTTTATCAAAACAGCTTGGTGTAAGCGAACGAAGCCTCTATTACTTAATTGATATGATTAAAGACATGAAGGTTGCTGTACGTTACAGTAGAAAACGGAATACTTATTTTTATGAGAATGCTAAAGATTTTGATATCAATGTTTACATGAAAATTGAAATCATTCACAAGGGAATAACAAAAAATATATACGGTGGTTGGTCTCTTCCAAAAAATAATTCCTTTACTGCAAGGAAGTTGCAGTGAGCAAAGCTAACTTAGCTGTATAATTTTTAAATCTTACAATTATGAATACATTATGTTTAAAAAACTATGGCGTTTCCAAAATGGAAACCCGGGAAATGAAAGAGGCTAATGGGGGGTGGCTTTGGCCAATTGTTGTTGGAGTAGCTGTTGCCGAAATAGTGAGCGATTGGGAACATTTCAAGGATGGACTTAGAGATGCATTTTAATAATTAAAAATAAAAAAATGAGCAAAATTGATTTAAGCCTTAATGGCACAGTAAAACTTGAAAATTCAGAATTAACAGAATTTAGTGGCGGATGCTTTGCTTACGATGTTGGTTGGGCAATAGGTGCAATTTGGCACGGAGCTAGCAGAAATTTTTTGGGAATGGCTTTAGCCGTATCTAAATATGACACTCACGAACATTAATTTATGAACTCTGTTTTGCCCACAAAAATGAATAGTAATCAAGTTATTAGATTAATAATTTATGTTATTATTCTAATATTTTTCAAAGAAATCATATCAGACTGGGAACATTTTAAGGCAGGGATTATTACTGCTATTGGTTACTACTAGTCAAATATGATCGTCCACTTGAACAAATTTGTCAATGAAGTGAAAGAGTAAAATCATTTGTAACATTATTGATTTTGCTCTTACCTTTTATAGTATATAATCTGTGTAGTTAATGAAGAAATTTGATGTTGTAATATATATTGTCACAATAGTAGTGGCTGTAGCCAGTATCGCTCACATTGATTTTCCATTTAGAAAACCACTGTTGTATGTGTTATTGGCGTATGTCTTAGTTGTGGACTTTTTGATTCCAGTTTTGAAGAAATAATTATGCCTTTTTTTGAAACTCCTGTATGCCCAAAACTACCATCAAACAACATGATATTACAGACTGTGGTGCTGCTTGTTTGGCATCTGTAGCAGCGCACTATAAGCTACAACTTCCCATTGCACGCATACGGCAATATGCCAGCACAGACAAAAAAGGCACCAACATGTTTGGTATGGTAGAAGCTGCTGAAAAACTGGGTTTTGAAGCCAAAGGGGTTAAAGGTATAACAGAAAGTTTAAGCAAAATTCCACTTCCTGCCATTGCGCACGTTGTTGTAAAAAAAGTGCTGCACCACTATGTGGTTATCTGTAAGGTTACCAAAACACATATTACCTTAATGGATCCGGCAGACGGCAAAATGCATAAAAAACCAATAGCTGCATTTGAAACGGAGTGGACAGGTGTACTTATGCTACTCCTTCCATCACAAGAATTTACACCTAAAAACGAAAAAGTATCGGTGTACAAAAGGTTTTGGTTTTTGTTAAAACCGCACAAATTTGTCTTATTTCAAGCTTTTGTAGGGGCGGTTGTGTTTACCCTTCTGGGGTTTTCCATTTCTATCTATATCCAAAAACTAACCGATTTTGTTCTGGTCGGCGGAAATACCAAACTACTCAACTTGCTCAGTGTAGTGGTGCTTGCCTTATTGGTAGCGCAAATTATTATTGGTGTTTTAAAGATACTTTTATTGTAAAAACAGGGCAACAAATAGATGCACGATTGATCCTTGGGTATTACAAACATTTGCTAAAACTCCCACAGCCCTTTTTTGATACCATGCGTGTTGGGGAAATCATTTCACGTATAGGCGATGCGGTAAAAATCAGAACGTTTATCAATAATGTTTCGCTAAACCTAGCTGTAAATGTGCTGATCCTTGTTTTTTCATTCGCTATTATGTTTTCGTACTACTGGAAACTCGCCCTAATCATGTCGTTAGTTATTCCGCTTTATGCACTTGTCTATTTTATAGTAAACCGCCTAAATAAGAAAACAGAACGCAGAATCATGGAACGTGCTGCTGACTTAGAAAGCCAACTTGTAGAGTCGCTACAAGCCGTTAGTACCATTAAGCATTTTGGACTCGAGTATTTTGCCAATACAAAAACAGAAGTGCGCTTTATTTCATTGTTAAAATCGGGTTATAAATCAGCGCTAAACAGTATATTCTCAACAAACAGTTCACAAGCCATAGCACAGGTATTTACGGTAGTACTGTTGTGGTCAGGGTCATACTATGCCATAGATGGTGAAATTACCATTGGCGAACTGATGTCGTTTTATGCTATTATTGGCTATTTCACCAATCCTGTGGCAAGTTTAATTGGTGCAAACGTGCAAATTCAAAATGCCCTTATTGCTGCCGATCGTTTGTTTGAAATCATGGACTTACAGCGTGAAAAAGAAACGGATAAAATTTGTCTTACTGAGGAAAAAATAGGCGATATTAGATATGAAAATGTAAGCTTCAGATATGGTTCGCGTGTAGATGTGTTTAAAAAGCTGAATCTTGTAATTCCAAAAGGAAGTGTTACGGCTTTGGTTGGTGAAAGTGGTTCAGGCAAATCCACCATTATTTCGCTATTGCTTAAAATATACACTATTCAAAAAGGTAAAATTTCTATTGGAGATATCGACCTAAATCATATAGAAACTGATAGTTTGCGTGAGATTATTGGAGTTGTTCCACAAAAAGTTGACCTATTTTCAGGAAATGTTATTGACAATATCGCTATAGGCGAGTTAGCCCCAAACATGGAAAGGGTGTTAGAGGTTTGTAAATCGTTACAAATACTATCTTTTATAGAATCACTCCCCAACGGTTTTCAAACCTATTTAGGTGAAAATGGCGCAAATCTTTCAGGCGGACAAAAACAGAAAATTGCGATTGCCAGAGCATTGTATAAAAACCCTGAAATCATTGTGTTTGATGAGGCAACCTCATCTTTAGATAGCCTTGCACAACAAGATATTTGGCGTGCCATACAATCTCTAAAAAACCAAAATAAAACCATTGTGATTAGCACACACAGGTTACAATCTATTTGTAATGCAACAAAAATCGTTGTGCTAAAGCAAGGTAAACTGGTAGAAGAAGGAACACACAAAGAACTTTTAAAAGCCAAAAAAACCTATTACACACTTTGGAAAAATCAAACGGCACTGATTGAGGGATAAAACAGCATCGCTGTTAAACTGCGTCTATTTAACGATTTCGTATATTTGATGTAATCGCCCTTAAAATCTATACTTAAACTTAACCCTTTACTGCCTTAAATCTTGTGTTATGAAACATACTAAAATAAACCAGCGACTTAATTTTATATATTTATTCACATGAAATATATGTTAGTTGTAACCCTTATTGCTTTTTGTTTATTTGGCTGCACAAATACCCGCAAAGCTCCCAACGTTTCTGAGGGGAAAGTGGTAACCTACACATCGTTTAAATCGGAACACATTGACCCCCGTAATGTAGATGTTTGGTTACCCGAAAGCTATACGCAAGGCAACGATCATCCTGTGTTGTATATGCATGACGGACAAATGCTTTTTGACGCATCCCAAACGTGGAATGGTCAAGCATGGGGCGTACATGAAGTCTTAACGAAATTGGAAAATGACATACAACCACTGCCCATAATAGTGGGCATTTGGAACAATGCAGCGGCAAGACATGCGAATTTTGTTCCGCAAAAAGTAGTAGATCATTACGCTACGCCAAAGCTAGACTCCATACTGCGTTTTACAATGAGTGGCGAACAAAAACTTTTTACAGAAAAGCCAAACGCAGATGCCTATTTAAAATTCCTTGTTGATGAGCTAAAACCCCACATAGATGCAACCTTTAATACTAAATCGGATGTGGCCAACACCTTTATTGCGGGAAGCAGTATGGGCGGATTAATCTCCTTATATGCCTTACTGGAATATCCCGAAGTTTTTGGCGGTGCTGCTTGTTTGTCAACGCATTGGCCTGTGGTGTTTTATGTAGAAGACAATCCGTTTCCAGAAGCCATTGCCTCATATGTGAGCGATAACATTCGTGCTTTACGTGGCAAGAAATTATATTTAGACCGTGGTACCAAAACCCTTGATAGCCTTTACGAACTAGGGCAAAATAGCATTGACAGCATTATCGCCACAGCAAAAATTGATGGGCTTATTTGGGAGTCTAAGGTATTTGAAGGAGCTGAACACACCGAAAACGATTGGAACAAAAGACTGAATATTCCGTTGCGCTTTTTGTTCGAATAAAAAAACCCACTCTATTTAGAGCGGGTTTTTTGTTGGCCTACTAGGGCTCGAACCTAGACTCTTCTGAACCAAAATCAGACGTGTTGCCAGTTACACCATAGGCCAATGCGGTTGCAAAAATAAACAAACTTTTTGTTGCACCAATAGTTTAAGCAATCTTGTTTGTGGTTTTCTAATATATTGTACTTTAGTGGCTTTAGAAATTCTATGAACTACTCCAAAGGAAACACCCTAACGGGCTGGTTTGTTTTTTGTGTTGCCTTAGTAACCTACTACCTCACCGTAGAACCTACAGCAAGCTACTGGGACTGTAGCGAATACATTGCTACATCGGCAAAACTACAAGTTGGACATCCACCTGGCGCGCCGCTATTTCAAATGATGGGTGCATTTTTTTCCTCCTTTGCCAGTAGTCCAGAACGTGTGGCGTTTTGGGTAAATATGATGTCCGTACTAGCAAGTGCCTTTACCATATTGTTCCTGTTTTGGTCACTCACTAGAATAATTACAAAATTTGTAATTAAAGAAGTGAACCCAACTGGCACACAATCTATTCTAGTGTTGGGGGCTGGTGTTGTGGGTGCGCTTAGCTACACCTTTTCGGATAGTTTTTGGTTTAATGCTGTAGAAGCTGAAGTATATGCCATGGCGATGCTAATGACTTCTGCCATGTTTTGGCTCGGATTGCGCTGGGAAGAAGACATGCTCAAACCGCGCGGCGATCGTTGGCTGGTACTTATCGCTTTTTTAATTGGATTGTCGTTTGGAGTGCATTTTATGGGACTGCTTACTGTACCTGCCATTGGTATGTTGTACTATTTTAAGCACTATTCATTTTCGTGGAAATCGTTTGTGGTGGCAAATGTAGTTTCAGTAGCAGTATTGCTCTTTATCTTTAAGTTGCTACTGCCGTTGACCTTAGCGTATTTTGGCAACGCTGAAGTATTTTTCGTAAACAGTTTTGGGCTGCCTTTTAATTCAGGGACCATCATTGCGGGACTGTCTATTTTGGCGTTTTTTATTTGGGGATTACGTTTTACACAACAAAAAAAATGGGTGCAAGCCAATACCGGTTTGTGGTGTGTCGTATTTATTTTGGTTGGCTTTTCGTCTTGGATTATGTTACCTATTCGCGCTAATGCCAATACGGTTATTAACGAAAATGCACCCACAGATGCGCGTTCGCTTTTAGCTTATTACAACCTAGAACAATACCCAGAAACACATTTATTCTACGGACCCATGTACACCGACATGTATGCAGGGCAAGATGAAAACAATCCGTATAAAGACGACAAACCCAAATACGAGAAAGACCTCAAAAAAGGACGTTATGTGGTAGTAAATGCATGGGAAGACGCACGCATAAACGCTAACAGCAAACACACAGGGTTACTTCCGCGCATGTGGAGTTCAGGAAATGCGGTAAATTATATCACCTATTTTGGGGTACCTGACTTTGATGTAAAAACCGAGTATCGCGGTCAAACACAACTTATAGACGCCATCAATGATTTTATTTCACGCGTCAATAACGGAGAAGTAGATGCCAATGGCTATCATAAGTTTCTACAACAGTTTGGATCGTATTTGGACATTGAAAAACCAAGTTTAATTGACAATCTAAACTACCTGTTTACCTTCCAAATCAATTATATGTATTTCCGCTATTTTATGTGGAATTTTGCAGGAAAACAAAACGATGAGCAAGGAAAATTAGATCCTTTTAATGGCAATTGGATTAGTGGTATTTCTTGGCTAGATAGCTTCCGTTTGGGGCCGCAAAAAGATCTTTATGATGATGCTATAAACAATAAAGGCCGTAACACCTATTATATGTTGCCCCTGTTTTTAGGAGTTCTTGGCGCCTTATTTCTTTATCAGCAAGACAAAAAACGATTTTGGGTATTGTTGGTATTTTTCCTTTTTACAGGTTTGGCTCTTAAGGTATATCTCAACGAAAGGGTTTTTGAACCACGTGAGCGCGATTATGCACTCGTTGGGTCGTTTTATGTGTTTGCCATATGTATTGGTATTGGCGTGGTTGCCCTCGCTGAATCGATTAAAAAGTATGTGTCATTGCGTGTGGCAGCCCCCCTTTCTGTAATGCTTTGCTTGCTTGCCGTACCCGTACTAATGGGCTCACAAAATTGGGACGACCACGACCGATCTAACCGCTATACGGCGCAATCTACAGCAAAAGCTTATCTAGACTCTATTGATGAAGACAAAGATGCATTGATTTTTACCATTGGTGATAACGACACTTTTGCGCTGTGGTATGCACAAGAAATTGAAGGCTATCGTACCGATGTGCGAAGTATTAACACCCAACTTTTAGCTACAGATTGGTACATTGATCAACTCAAACGTAAGACCTATGAAAGCACTCCCATTCCTTCACAACTCATACACAAACAATATGCGTATGGCACTCGAGATTATATCAAATTTGAAGCCATTATTGACTCGGTTCGTTGGGGATTAGGCGATTTTGTAGATTGGGTGGCGAGTGATAATCCACGTACACGCTACAAGCATTTGTTGCAACAATACGAAGTAGATTTAAGTCAAATTCCAGAGGGAACTCAGAACTTGGTGTATTATCCCACCAATAAAATCAGGGTACCTGTAAACAAAGAAAATGTTTTAAAAAGTGGGGTAGTAAAACCCGAAGATGCTGACCTTATTGTTGATTATATAGATATCGATTTGCCCACATCAGGGTTGTATAAAAATAGAATTATGATGTTGGATATTTTGCGTAATAACGATTGGAAACGCCCTGTTTATTTTACGGGTGGTAGCTACGAGGACGACGAGTATATTTGGATGAAAGAATACCTCCAACTCGATGGATTGATATATAAACTTGTTCCTATCAAAACGCCTGAAAATCCACAAAACCCATATCAAATGGGGCGCATAGATTCGGAGCTTATGTACAACATTATAAAGAAATGGGACTGGGGAAATGCCAACAGCCCAGATATTTATCACGACCCCGAAACACGTAAAAATAGCATCTCGTTCCGCAGCAATATGGCGCGATTAGCAGAGCAACTCGTCAATGAAAATCAAGCTGAAAAAGCCATTGAAATATTGGATTTGGCCATGGAAAAAATGCCCTTGGACTACTTTGGGTATTACAGTTTGCTAACTCCAATAGCAGCCACATATTACAGGGCAGAAAGTGTTGAGAAAGGCGGATCCCTTGCCATACAGCTGGCTGAAAAATATGCTAACAAACTGTTGTATTACGAGTCATTTAGCGCTGCGGATCAACAAATTTATGCGGAAACGATTTTGTCTGATGTAGAGCGCTATCGTGCAGTCGTAGATGTAGCCGTTGATGCCAATGACACTGCTGTAGCAAGTGCGCTAATCAAAGACTTTATAGAAAATACCCGTCAGTTTGCTCCCTTATATTCTGCTTATGAATATTATACACCCATGACATCATATGTTTCAGTATTATTTACCGCAGAAATGCCTGAGTCTGGAAGATTGTTATATGACGCTATTGCACAGGTATATCAAAATCGATTGGCCTTATTTAGTCAAGTTCCAGAAGAAGAACTCACCTATTACAAACAAAGTATTGCAATTGAAATCAGAGCATATCAAACGATTTTAGAAAGCTATCAAATCTTAGAACCCGACTTGAATTATGTGTCTGAGGCAAACAAAGCCTTTAGAAAAGCAACTGCGCCCTATACGGCAGATTAAATGAAATCTTTCATTAGCCCAATGAGCGTATTGGCATCTTGTTCGCCACTTTGACGCCATACCATTTCGCCCGATTTGTAAATCATAAGCGTAGGCAATCCTTTTATGCGAAGGGCTTCAGCTAACTTGGGGTTTTTGTCCACATCTATTTTAACCACTTTTCCAGTATCGCCCATGGCAGCAGCCACATCACGAAGCACTGGGTGCATTTGCGTAGAAGAATCATTCCAATCTGTGTAAAATATCAACAGAATTGGAATGTTTGCATCAATTAAGTCGCCAAATTTTGACATAAAATGCTATTTATAATGATTTGGTATGAAGCAAAAATACATTTTTTAGCCAAATAATAGGTTACACGGCTTTTCTTAACGTGATTACCGTTATTTCAGGCCACATCCCAAGCCTTCCCGGATAGGCCAAATAGCCAAACCCACGGTTGACGTATAAGTGTTGTTTTTTCTCTTTATATAAACCAGACCAATACGGGTAACGCCATTTGGCTGGACTCCATTTTATCCAACCTGGAATATCGATTCCAAACTGCATTCCATGGGTATGCCCACTTAGCGTTAAGGGAATATGGGTTGGGTGATCCCGTACAATCATTTCCCAATGAGAAGGGTCGTGACTTAACAGAATTTTAAAGTTATTTGAAGAGGATTTTGAGAGGGCCTTATCTATATCTCCCGCTTTTTTGAATCCGCCTTTACCCCAATTCTCAACACCTACCACATCAAGTTGGGTATTCCCTCGTTGTATGGTGGCATGTTCGTTGCGTAATAATTGAAAACCCATGTGTTTTTGAAGACGAATCAGTTTTGCTAAGTTTTCCTCTTTCTCCTCTTGCGTTTCCCAAGAAACATAATCACCATAGTCATGATTTCCTAAAACGGAAAACACCCCGTCTTTAGCGGTTAATGTTGAAAATAATGCAGCCCAATTATCTAGCTCTGCAGCCTTATTATTTACCATATCCCCTGTGAAAAAGATAGCATCGGAGGCTTGCGCATTTATCAAATCGATGCCGTATTTCACTTTGTCGTGTCGATCAAAGCTTCCACAATGGAAGTCGGAAACTTGGGTAAGGGTGTATCCATCAAAAGCATCAGGAAGGTCATCAAATGTTATGGTGTGATGCAAAACTTTATAATTATAACGCCCTTTAAATATACCGTAGATAAGCCCTGCAAAGGGAATGGCAGCTAATCCAAGAGCCATTTTACTTATAAATTCTCTACGGCCAACCCATGTTTCTGAGGGAGCAGGAAAGATGAAATGGATTAAGGCACGTACAATACGATAGGTGTCTTCTGCTGCCAAAAACACAATTAAAACAAGTTGTGCAATGAGTAAAATAAGCAAATATCCAAAAGAGAAAAACCTAGACACATCGTTTTCAATATGGCTAAAAAAACTGAGTTGGATTATAAAATTTAGAATAACTGCGATACAAATTCCCCAATACAACACCAAAACCCACTTCATAGAAGTTTGTGTTCTTATGGCCTGAAAAGCATACCATGAGATTAAAAAGAAGCAAGAAACAAAAAGAATATATCGCCACATGGGGGCAAAAGTAAAAGGAATCTTTTCAAAGCAACATATCTTTATAAATTTAATTCTATTTTTGAAACATACTGCACAGCAATTCTACCATGGCCAATCAAAATCGCCTTTTCCTTTTAGATGCATACGCGCTCATTTTTCGTGGCTACTATGCTTTCATCAAAAACCCTCGCATCAATTCCAAGGGCATGGATACCAGTGCCATTTTGGGATTTACCAATTCGCTTTTTGATGTAATAAAGCGTGAACGACCAGATTACCTTGCCGTGGCGTTTGACAAAGGAGGGTCGCAGGTACGCAACAACATGTTCCCTGAGTACAAAGCCAATCGCTCTGAAACGCCTGAAGCCATAAAAATTGCGGTTCCCTACATCCAAAATTTACTCAAAGCCTTACATATTCCTGTTGTTGAATTGGAAGGATTTGAAGCCGATGATATTATTGGAACTCTTGCCAAACAAGCAGAAAAAGAGGCTTTCCAAGTGTATATGGTAACACCCGATAAGGATTTTGCTCAATTGGTATCAGAAAATATTTTTATGTATCGCCCTGCACGTATGGGTAATGGTATTGAAATTTGGGGCATTCCAGAAGTACAAAAAAAGTTCGAAGTGGAACATCCCGAACAAGTCATTGATTATTTGGGTATGATGGGCGATGCTGTTGACAATATCCCTGGGCTTCCAGGCGTTGGTGACAAAACTGCAAAAAAATTCTTAGCAGAATATGGAAGCATGGAAGCGCTTCTGGAGAATACGCACGACCTAAAAGGTAAAATGAAAGAAAAGATTGAAGCCAACAAAGAATTGGGGCTGCTCTCTAAAAAATTGGCGCGTATTTTATTAGATGTCCCTGTGCAATTCGATGCCACGAGTTACCAACTTAGCCAGCCCGATATTCCTGCGGTGAAAGCGCTTTTTCAAGAATTGGAATTCAGACGTCTCAGCGAAACTTTTATAAAAGTATTTGCGCCCAACGACGCGCCTGCTCAACCTGAACCAACTGCACCCGCAGCTGCACCTGTTGCGTTTGATTTGTTTCATCAGCCCGGTAGTGGAAAGGAAGAATCCGCTTCCGAGTTTAAATCGCTTGAGAACACACCTCATCATTATCAATGTGTACAAACGCCTATCGAACGCAGCCTTATGATGGCAACCATGATGCGCCAAAAAAGCGTATGCTTTGATACTGAAACTACAGGATTAGACGCCATCAGTGCTTCGCTTGTAGGTATTGCTTTTAGTTGGCAAGCAGGCACAGGATATTACGTTCCAGTTCCTGAAAATGAAGCTGAGCGCCAAGAAATCCTAAACGATTTAGCCCCTTTTTTCACTAGCGAATCCGTTGAAAAAGTAGGTCAAAATCTTAAATATGATATTAAAGTGATGCACCAACACGGCATTGCCGTCAAAGGACCACTTTTTGATACCATGTTGGCGCATTATATCATCAATCCCGATATGCATCATAATATGGACGTACTTGCCGAAACCTATTTGGGGTATCGTCCAAAACCCATTTCAGATTTGATTGGTAAAAAAGGAAAAAATCAAGGGTCGATGCGCCATGTGCCATTAGACCAACAAACCGAATATGCCGCAGAAGACGCCGATATCACTTGGCAACTCAAAGAACACTTTGAGCAAGAGTTGGGCAAAAACGAACAACGCGATTTGCTGCATGACGTAGAGTTGCCGCTTGTACGCGTTTTATCAGCCATGGAATTGGCAGGGATTTCGTTAGACGTTCCCTTTCTAAACAAAATGGGAACTGAATTAGAGCAAGAAGCACAACAGTTGGAAAAACGTATTTTTGAGCAAGCAGGTGAAACTTTCAATTTGGCATCGCCCAAACAGTTAGGGCCTATACTATTTGACAAGCTTAAATTGGTAGATAAGCCCAAAAAGACCAAAACAGGACAATACTCCACTGCTGAAGACGTCCTATCTAGCCTTGCTAAAAATCATCCTATTGTTGCTGATATTTTGGAATGGCGCAGTGTGCAAAAACTCAACAATACCTATGTTTCGGCACTGCCCCAAGACGTAAATACACATTCAAATCGTGTACACACAGTATATAATCAGGCGGTTGCAGCAACAGGACGACTAAGCAGTAACCATCCAAACTTGCAGAACATTCCTATTCGAACACCTCGAGGACAGCAAGTCCGCAAAGCATTTGTTGCCAAAGACGACCAGCATGTGCTTATGGCTGCGGATTATTCTCAGATTGAACTGCGTATTATTGCATCGCTAAGCGAAGATCCCAGTATGGTAGCTGCGTTTAACAACAACGAAGATATTCACGCCGCCACCGCAGCAAAAGTATTTGGTGTACCACTAACAGAAGTAACCCGAGAGCAACGAAGTCAAGCCAAAACGGTCAATTTTGGTATTATATATGGTGTCTCTGCTTTTGGATTAAGCAACCAAACCACACTTTCGCGTTCCGAAGCCAAGGAACTCATTGATATGTATTATGAAAGCTATCCTAAGCTTAAGGCGTATATGAGTGCGCAAGTAGATTTTGCCCGTGAGCAAGGCTATGTCGCCACGGTTTTGGGAAGACGCAGGTATTTAAAAGACATCAATTCCAGAAATGCCATCGTGCGTGGTGCTGCCGAACGCAACGCAATCAATGCGCCTATTCAAGGAAGTGCTGCCGATATTATCAAAATTGCCATGCTCCGTATATATAACAAGATGCGAGAACAACAATTCAAGGCACAAATGCTACTACAAGTACACGATGAGTTGGTTTTTGAATGTCCAAAATCGGAACTAGATGCCCTAACACAACTTGTAAAAACAGAAATGGAAAACGCCTATACACTTCAAGTACCACTCACAGTAGATATTGGTGTTGGGCATAACTGGCTGGAAGCGCATTAGCTGCAATAAAACAAATCTAAAATTAGCGTTTGCATTATTGGGGATAGTTTGTACATTTGCAGCCCGCCAAACAGAGGTCATTTCTGTAGCGGAATAACGAGCAAAAACGTACACAGTGGACTCATTAAGTTATAAAACCGTATCCATCAACAAGCAAAACGCTGATAAACAGTGGGTTGTAGTTGATGCCGCCGACCAAGTATTAGGTCGTTTTTCATCTAAAGTAGCCAAGCTGTTGCGTGGCAAATACAAGCCTAGCTTCACGCCTCACGTGGACTGTGGCGACAACGTTATTGTAATCAATGCCGATAAAATTAAACTTACCGGTAACAAATGGACAGAAAAAACATACATCCGACACACGGGCTATCCAGGTGGTCAGCGTAGTTTGACTGCCACTGAAGTGTTTGAAAAAGACCCTACTCGCGTTGTAGAAAAAGCGGTTAAGGGTATGCTTCCTAAAAATAAATTAGGTGCTGAATTGTTTCGTAACTTATATGTTTTTGCTGGTGCAGAACATACACACGACGGACAGCAACCTAACGAATTAAACATCAACGAGTTAAACTAATATGGAAACCATCCACAAAATTGGTCGTCGCAAAACAGCCGTCGCGCGTGTTTACCTTACAGAAGGTAAAGGTGAAATTACCGTAAATAAAAAGCCATTGGCTGTGTATTTTGCACCTGCCACACTACAATATAAAGTAAACCAACCTTTTGCCTTGACAGAAACGGCGGGACAATATAATTTGTCTGCTACTGTTGTTGGTGGAGGTCCTAACGGACAAGCAGAGGCCGTTCGCCTTGCCATTTCAAGAGCACTTTGTGCCATTGATGAAGAGCACCGTTTGGTACTCAAGCCAGAGGGACTACTTACACGTGACCCAAGAATGGTGGAGCGTAAAAAGTTCGGTCAAAAGAAGGCACGAAAAAAATTCCAATTCTCGAAACGTTAACCTTATCGTTGCGCTTACGCAACATTAAGTTCATTTAAATACCATTAATTTGTTGCCATTAGTTTAGCATCTAAATATTTAAGGCCGAGACATCGCCACTTAG
>Ga0209654_1001079_pt1 | contig 22885 bp, 25 predicted proteins | sample SaaInl1SG_22_DNA_FD_184646 | JGI IMG/M metagenome (GOLD analysis project Ga0209654, IMG submission 184646) | Marine microbial communities from expanding oxygen minimum zones in the Saanich Inlet - ESP_161SG_22_DNA (SPAdes) (version 2) | ecosystem: Environmental > Aquatic > Marine > Intertidal... | reverse complement strand
ACAATTGCACCAGCTCAGCGTATTGATGTTGTTGTTGAGGATTGTGGAAAGCTAAGCAAGCTGTTTGAGGTAAGCACTGGTAGGCAATTTGAGGCAGCTCGTTTCAATCCGATAAAATCGCATGCAACACAACACAGTGTAAATTTCAATAAAGAACCTTACTATCCTATGCTTGATGCCACCAACGCGAGAGTGGTTGAAATACATATGCAGGGTGGTGCAATGGGCAACCTTGCAACGGCGTTATTTGAGGGAGAGGAGCGTAGCCTTAGAGATTTGGCTATGAATGACTCTAAGTTGTGGGCATTTAATGGTCAGGTTGGTGGGTACGATGTCAGCCTTGCTGATTTCAATCTTGGGGATATCGTTGCCTTACATGTTTGGAATGATACCGCTTGGCCACATGCTATGCACTTTCACGGTCAGCATTTCTGGGTGAAATCTGGTGAGTTCGGGCAAGAAGAAAAAGCTCTACTAAGAGATACTTACCTTATGCAGCCAGGAGAAAAGAAAGATTTAGTTTTCATCGCTGAAAACCCAGGATTGTGGCTGTTCCATTGTCATATGCTAGAGCATCATGCGGCTGGTATGGGGGGTGTAATATCAATCTCTTAGAGGTATCACATTAGGTGTCACATAGAACTTGATAATAAATAAAAAAACAATATATTGCAACAAGTTAAACACTAAACTGGTGAATATAGATTGCGTCTCAGCCGCACCATTTCTCTCAAACAAACCCGCAGAGAACCTATAGTTTTCCTATCGTAACGTTAAAGGGTAGGACAAACGGCAGGACATTTTGGCCACATATCTCTTCACAAAGAGTGGCATCTACTACTTCGAGCGCCGCGTTCCACAGGACATCAGCGCCCATTATAGTGCCTCAAAAATCATAAAATCGTTACGCACAAAGAACAGAACCACTGCACAGGCTCTCTCGGCTCAATACGCTAGGCAACTAGATGGCTACTGGACATCATTACGTCACAGTGCCTTTGCTGAACAATTTTGTACCCAACACAAACCGAAACATAGCATCGAAACTGCATCCATCCGTGACTGCATTAAAATGAGCGATGCTCTTCAGCTATACCTAACCCTCAAAGCCAAATTTCAGCTAGGACTGAATGCGCCTGTAAGCTGATAGTAAGGCCAAAGAGAAAACTTAATACAGATAAAAACGGTATGTTTTTAGGAAACATATTTTCAGTCTAATCTAAAACTTTTGGCTTGATTTCTTCTGGTCAAAACTTCTCTGCATCTCATCATATTTTCTAAACGTATAATCATGTACATTCATATAAAGCACTTTCGCAACTTCTTGTGTTTTTTCGCCAGCTACTTGCGAACATTGAAAGTTGTTTCTAAAACCATTGAAGTTAGTTGTTAAAATACCGGTATCTCGCCGAAGTTTGTGCTCACCTGATTGATAATTTGGTTCCCCTACAGAGTCCATGCTCGAAAATGTGTAAGCGGACTCCGTTACATCTACGTTCGCGGCATACTGCATGGAAGCCACAAAGCCTTTGCCATTATAATGAAAGACGAAAGCTGGAGTTTTTCTCAATTCTACTTCGTGTTTATTATCCTCAGCACTAATCATTTTATACCGAGGGAATACAAAAGCTTCTTTTGAACCCCTGTTAATTTTTTCAGTCTTATTAAGGCCTATCCAATATTCATCTAATTGTTGTCTGGAATTACCCCCGACTCGTTTGCAATGTAAAATCATTTTAAGCTTATCGTAGTTCGCTTGGATATGATTTTCAAAATCTTTAGCCGCAGCCTTTGCCTGCTTCTTTTCTGTAGCTTCATCATCACCGCAAGCCACCAAAATACTTGCACATGAGCTTAGTAAGATTAATTTCATCAGTGATTTTTTAATGTTCATAACACCTCTCCAAGTGTAATTTTATAAACTTATTACGCAGGGAGTAAGTAGCCAGTTCACAAATACGTTTTTGGGAGTTTTGCTTGTTAACGGCAGGCCTGAGAGCAGGACTACATCGTCGCTCTAAGAGCTGTAAATGAGCGGGTGCGGCAGTCGTGAGAGCAGGGCTAATTCTTGGCACTACACCCCCGTCATATATAAAAGGGGGGCGTAGGTCAGGCGGTTGTACATTTACCCTTTGCATCTGCGCCAGATGGATACTACGCTTGCTGATAAGCGCGATAGAAAGCTAGATGGCTGGTTTTTCTCAGCCGCACCATTTTTCCTGTTTTTTTAAAGAATGTTTTCGGCAATGTGTTTGTTTTTCGCCAGCAGGGTCTTAACCTTTTGGAGTTGACAATGGATACATGCCCACCTTTTTCAAGTTTTTTTGGCCCATTCTTGAGGCTTGCAGGTTCCGGAGAAATAAATGTCCGTGATAGTGCAAAAAAGATTGCCGACCAATTTGGCATGACCACCAAAGCTAGATTGGAAACCACGAGAGGTGGCAACCAACCCAGATATATAAACAGAACCTACTGGGTTGCTTCTTATTTTCGCAAAGCTGGCCTTGTTGAAACATCGAAACGCGGATATGTGAAAATCACCAAAAGAGGCAAAGAATTTCTAAAAAAACACCGAGGCCAAATATCATCAGACGACTTAAACTCATTTTCTTCATTTACAAGTTTTAAGGAAAGAAAAACAGCCGCAGAAGTTCAGAAGGCTTCAGATAATGGTATTTTGAACCATAGCCTTACACCCCATGATAGGATCAATGATGCGCTTCAAGAAATTGAAGATGAGTTGGCGCAAATGATTCTTGAACAATTACAAAGTGCATCACCCTCATTCTTTGAAAGAGCTGTCTTGGATTTATTTCTAAATATGGGGTATGGCAGTAGCAATGAAGAAGCAGGCGAACTACTTGGCGGATCTGGTGACAACGGAGTAGATGGGCTAATTAACCAAGATGCGTTAGGGCTAGAGAGAGTTTACATCCAAGCCAAACGCTATCAATCTGAAAATAATATTTCAGCAGATGCAATACGGGAATTCACAGGCGCCCTCAATGTGCAACAGGCATCTAAAGGCTTGTTTGTAACGACATCATCATTTTCCAAACAAGCCCGAACTACTGCAGAAAAAGTACCGCAGCGCATTGTCTTAATTGATGGCAAGCAGTTAGCTCAGTTAATGATAAAATACAATGTTGGTTGTTCAACACAAAGAACGTTCTTTGTAAAACAGTTAGACACAGATTATTTTGAATAATTTTTAAATCTAACGCTAGCCAAAGGCCTGTCAAACCTGATGCTGGCTAGCCCTATTCCATCAGGAACCTTTGGGATTAGGTATGATTTCTCGGCATCCGTAAAAGCAACAAATCCGAGCTTCAATTTCATCTATCTTAAACGCATGTGTTACCCCACATTTTGGACATTTAATATTCACAAAACTACAGAGTTGTATGTTTAACGCAGCATTTCTTAAGGCTGAAATATCATTGGGCAATATTACAATTTCACTGGAAAGGTGTTTACCAGAATTACGGGCTGACCACCATTTGCGGCCAGGTTCATCTCTTGGGTCATTTGTTAATTTAAACTTAACTCCATCTAAAATGATGATGCCAAACAAAATTGAAATAAAATATGGTGAGAGAATTGTAATCCATTTTTGAGTTGGCTCTATTATGTTCGGAAATGACGGTTCAAATATCAAAATAACATCTGCCATAATCTCTCCAGCAACAATAACAAATGAAACAAGGGCTATGTAGGGACTACAAGCTTCATAAAGTTTCCAGAATTTGCTTTCTCTGTTAGTAAAGGGATTCATAGGTAAAGCTAACCCCAATTCTCTTCTTTATCCCCAAGCATGAACAAGCCCATTTCGACTTTGGCAGGGCTTTCTATATTGTAGATTTTTGCAATCTCTCTCACGACATCGATATATAGCAAATAATCTTTTGCCATTCGGTGAGGGGGTCTATGCGTAGGGGAAGGATATTTCCTGTTTTTTGTCTCACGCCTGCCAATTGTTGGAAAGACCCGTTTGCCATCTATTTTTATCGCTCGCAGGGCGGCCGAAACACGCGAGTCATAAATCGCAAATCTGCTTGCATCTGCAAAACATATCCATTTCGAAGCGCTGGCAATTCCAATCCTATAGAGATTCAGAAAATTAGTCAGGCTGCCAGCCATTTCGCCTTTATTGCTTTCCAGATACCAACATCTGTTGAATTCACAAAATAGCTGCAAGTTTGATGTGACACTCTTTGGGGTTTCCCGATTTCTAAAGCCCCATTGATAGACACTATCTGCCATGGCTTCGGCGTGCTGGATATCCGCCCCAGCATTTACCCAGCTATTATATGTTCTTGATAGCTCTTCGCGTTTTTCCAATGACTCTTGTTTTGTGCCTTTGCCCCATTGAAAAGACTCTATTGCATCTATTAGAACAGATCGGCTGTATTTTTCCTGAAATTTTGTAACAGACAGGCTGAGCTTTTCTTCATCTGATATTGAAATATCCATATCCCCAGGCTCCTCTGTTTTTTTTCAAGGGGGCAAAATCTTTCACCCCAAAAACCTTCATATCAGGAAAAGATTAAAAAACGCTTAAATCTGCAGGAAAATTTTTGTAAAATGAGCTATATCAGGACAATATAATATTACCCATTAAAAACAATGCCTTGACACATTTGTAACAGATTGATGTATTATTCTGTTTTCACCTAGCATGAGGGGCAGATGGCACAGAACCCCACGCCAAATATTTTGCGGCTGGCCGCATTCAGCGATAACGATACAGGCGGCAACCCGGCAGGGGTTATGCTGGCAGACCGCTTGCCAAGCAAGACAGAAATGCTGGCGATAGCGGCCGATATCGGCTATTCGGAAACCGCCTTTGCCGCCCCCGTCACTGGTAAAAATACTCACTTGCCTGATAATCACTGGCAGGTACGCTATTTCGCGCCAAAGATAGAAGTACCGTTTTGCGGCCATGCCACTATCGCGATTACCGCCGCATTGGCCGAGCAGACAGGCCAGGATCATTTCACCCTGCATCTGGCCGACACTACCATCACCACTCAGGCAACAAAAAAAGCTGGCCGCATCAGCGCATCCTTCCTTAGCCCCCGCACATCTTCCCGCCCTGCCGATAGCCAGATGATTGCTGCCTTTTGCCGCCTTTTTGGATGGGATAAAGCGATGCTGGATAGCCGCTATCCGCCTGTGTGTATCCATGCCGGGGCATGGCATTTTTTGCTGGTGCTAAACCATCGCTCTGATCTGGCTGCCATGCAATATGATTTTGAACAGGGCGCTCAACTTATGACCAGAAATGGCATGGTGACCATCATGCTGGTCTGGCAGGAAAAACCTGAAATTTTTCATGTCCGCAACGCCTTTGCAGCAGGCGGGATAGTCGAAGACCCGGCCACCGGTGCTGCGGCGGCGGCCTTTACCGGATATCTTCAAAAAACTGGCCAGCTTGCCAGCCAAACCCTTACCTTTATTCAGGGCGAGGATATGGGGATGCGCTCTATACTCACCACACGGCCTGGCCGGAAAACAGGCGATAGCGTTGAGGTTTCTGGCTATGTGCGCGCGATTTAACCGTGCATTCACCCGCAAAAACCATTTCACCCATGTTAAGGCCACTATCCCCAAAATTGGTATAAATACCCGTATTTGGTATATTCGGATATTTACAAACCACATATTGTGGCTCATGATCAGGCTAAGGGTGTCATATTTACGTAAAATTTCAGGCGTAAATTTAGCCAGGATAAGGCCTTTTCATCAGGGCTTATCACCCCATCTTGATCTGTAACCAACGCCAATATTGCTTGAGGCAGCAAATGAATAACCGTCGCAAAAAGGCTTTACCACAGATAGCTGTTCTGCCTATCGTCGCTATGGTCGGATTGGGTCTGGTCGGATTGGGTCTGGCCGGATTGGGGCTGGCCACATCCGGGCGGGCCAGCACAGAAAGCGGCGTGGAAGCGGTAGCGGTTATCGAGGTGACCAGCGGCTATACCACCACCTATAATGTCGGGCTGTCCTTTGCCAGTAATAGCGATTGTACAGCCCGGGCCCTGCAGCTGAATATGATGCTGAATAATCTGCTGGCGCAGGGGGTATCGCTGGGCGGCAAGCCGATTAAAATCGCCTGTGAGCAAAGCCAGCCCATCCAGCCGGTCGCCAAGAATTAATAGCCCTGTCCCCCCTCTCTGCCTGGCCGCCTGCCAAGCCCTTTTTTATCAGACTTCATAACGCCATAGCCTTTGATAAATGGCCTGACATATATTAGGCTGGCAATGTCTGTATACAGATTTCCAAAAGAAGGGCGGCTGCTATGCGAAAATTTAAAACCGCCTGTCTGGGCGCAGGGTATTTTGCCCGGTTTCATCTGGACGCCTGGCAGAGATGTGCGGCAGCCCATCTGGTCGCCATTGCCGATCTTGACCCCGCCAAAGCGCGGCAATATGGCGTGTCTGTTTTTACGTCTCTGGAAGATATGCTGGGTGCGTGTCGGCCGGATATACTGGATATTATTGTCCCGCCCGCCGGTCATGCAGCCGCCATTCAAACAGCGATTGACCAGCAAATAAACTATGTGATTTGCCAAAAACCTTTCTGCCGGAATCTGGCAGAAGCACAGGAAATGACCGCCCGTGCCGAAGCGGCCGGCATCACCCTTATCATCCATGAAAATTTCCGTTTTCAGCCCTGGTTTCAAACCATGAAGGCGCATCTTGAAACAGGCGCGCTGAAAGAGATTTATCAAATGCGTTTTACCTTGCGCCCGAATGATGGTCGCGGGGCAGATGCCTATCTTGCCCGCCAGCCCTATTTCCAGAAAATGCCGCGCTTTTTGATACATGAAACGGCCATTCATTTTCTGGATGTTTTTACCTTCCTCCTTGGGCAGCCAGACAGCGTCTATGCTGATTTGCAACAGCGTAATCCGGCGATTTCAGGGGAAGATTCAGGCCATATCCTGCTGGGCTATGCAGATGGCAAACGCGCGATATTTGATGGCAATCGGCTGGCTGATCATGCCGCAGAAAATCATCGCCTGACCATGGGCGAGGGGCTTATCGAGGGCAGTGGCGGCAGCCTGTATCTGAACGGTTTCGGCGAGGTATTTTTTCGCAAAAACGGCGCGATTGAGGCAGAATGCCTGTTGCCGCGGCGTGAGCGGCCGGGCTTTGGCGGGGATTGCGTCTTTGCCCTGATTGCGCATATAACCGCGCAGCTCTCGGCCGGCCAGATGCCGGTAAATACCGCCCGGGAATATCTATCCCTGCTGGCCCTGGAAGAGGCGGTATATGATAGCGCTGAGCAGGGCAGAAAATTGCCTGTCCTGAAAACAGGATAAACTCTATTTTACAGCAAGCTGGAAATGGCTGGCCGCGGCATAGGCAGATGCCCAGGCCCATTGAAAATTATGCCCGCCCAGATGGCCGGTTACATCTACCACCTCGCCAATAAAATACAGACCCGGACAGGATTTGACCTGCATATCCCTGGAGGACAGCGCGTCTGTATCCACCCCGCCCAATGTGACCTCGGCCGTGCGATAGCCTTCTGTACCAGAGGGGCGGATATGCCAGCTATTGACTGTCTTGCCAACATTTGCCAGCACCCTGTCCGCAATATCGGCCAGCCGGCCATTGCCAGCGGTAATGTCGGCCATCTGCCCGGCCAGACGTTTTGGCAGAAACTGGCTCAGAACACCGGCAAGGTCGCGGCGCGGGGACTGCTTTTTCTGGGTGATCAGAAAATTGGCCATATCCTGATGCGGGGCAAGGTTGATACATATATCTGCCCCGCTTTGCCAGTAAGAGGAAATCTGCAAAATAGACGGCCCGCTCAGGCCGCGATGGGTAAATAACAGCCCTTCGGCAAAACAGCTTTTGCCAAAAAACACCTCTGCCTCTGCTGACAAACCCGATAAGCCGGCGCAAAACTCTTTCATCTGATCCGTAAAGGTGAGCGGCACAAGACCGGCGCGGGGGGGAATAACAGCCAGGTTAAATTGTTCAGCCAATTGATAGCCAAAGCCGGTTGCCCCTATTTTGGGAATAGACAGACCGCCTGTTGCCACCACCAGTTTATGTGCGCGGATGCCCCCTTCTTCTGATGTGATCTGAAAACCGGAAAGGCTGCGCTGAACCCCTGTTACCTCCAGCCCAAAGGCGGTATCCACCTGATGAGTGCGGCATTCTGCCAGCAACATATCAATAATATCCTGGGCGCTATTATCACAGAAAAGCTGGCCAAGTTTTTTTTCGTGATAGGAAATCCCGTAGCGTTCCACCAGCGCGATAAAATCCTGCGGGGTAAAGCTGGCAAGGGCAGATTTCACAAAATGCGGATTACTGGACAGAAAATTTTCCGGCCGACTATGGATATTGGTGAAATTACACCGCCCGCCGCCCGAGATGCGTATTTTCTCTGCTACTTTGCGGCGATGATCTATCAGCACCACTTTTTGCCCGCGTGCAGCAGCAAGCCCTGCACAAAACAGGCCGGCCGCCCCGGCGCCGACTATCGCAACATCATAAACAGAATTAAACAGGCTGGCAGGGCGCATCATCAACAAAAACTTCATCATACAACAGGTAAAGGCGGTTTTATCGCCTGTCGCCAGTGATACGCGATCCCTTTTATAATAGCTATATCCAATATTGAGCGCAGCGGAAAATCGCGCACCACAGACAGGCCACAAGCTGGGTAGGGTTGGGGGCAGATTTCCTCCCCGATATTGGTAATGCGGCTAACCCCGGCTTGCCGGCCTCTGGCATGATATCCCCGACTTATCTGCCCCGTAACTATAAAAAAAAGAGAAAAGAAAATGAAATTCACCAGACGTGATGTGACCAGGCTTTTAGCCCTGCCTGTGATATTCCATGCAACCAAAACAGCTATCGTTCCGGCTCATGCCGGCCTGTCCAGAGACCCGGCCTTTCGCGAGGCGGTACAGGCAGCGATGCTGGAATATATTGATGCAGCAAAGATAAAAGGCCATTCGCTGATTTTTGATCCCGTCAAAGGCGATTTTGTGAAAGCGCGTTTTAAGAAGCTGCATAAAAATTTATCGCTGGTTGCCGATAGTTTTTATGTATCTTGCGCAGATTATGAAACCGAGGCGGGCGATGTGCTGGATGTGGATTTCATGGTCGCCGAACAGGATGGCTATTATGCCGTGTTCCAGTCGGTTATTCATATGCGCGATGGCCAGTTGCGTAATCAGCATATGGAAGATGCAAAAATTATCTTTGCCAACACAGGCGGCTGTTGTGCGGCCAAATGTGGTGCCGGGTGCGGGGCGAAATGCGGTGCCGGGTGTGGGGCAAAATGCGGGGCCAAATGCGGGGCGGCCAGCTAAAAATGAGGCGTGATATATCGGCTGCTACCACCGATCTGGAAGCTCATTTTGCTACCTGCTCTACCCTGCCGCTTCAGGCGATTTGGCAGCGTTTCGGGGCGCCGCAAAATTGCCTTGTCGCTATTGCCGATTATCTGGCCGAACAGGAAAAAACCTTGCTGGATATTCTGGATTGCGGGGCAGGCGAGCGCCAGCCTGAAACATTTGATGTGTGCGATCCCCGCGGATATTTTCAATGGTTTTATCATCGCCATGATGAAAGCGACCAGGCAGAAAATAAATCAGGGGGCGGGCATTTTCATCTGTTTGCCACCCCGAAATTTTTTGCCGACCCGCTGGGGGTTCACCATAGCCATCTTATCGCCATAGAGCTGGATAGCTATGGCGATTTGGGCGGGTTTTTTGTGCCAAACATCTGGGTAACCGATGAAGCGCCCAAACCATCGGAGCTGTTAAAATCTGCCTGCCAGAAATTTGATGCCCGCCAGGATAGCCCCAGCCAGCTGATCAGCATCTGGCTGGCCGCCCTTACCCGTACTTTTTTGGGGGATATCGTAAATTTGCTGGAACAAAGAGACCGGTTTTTATCGGCCATGCCAAGACAGGCGCGTAAAGCTTATTTTGCTGACCCGTCTATCAGCCGAATTTGCGAATGGAAGCTGGATTAGATGGCGCGTCCGCTATCGCTTACCACCCGATTATTTTCCACCCTTGTGCTGGCGGCCATTTTAATAGGGATAGCGGGCTTGAAAACCTATGAATATTTTGCCTATCAGATAGAGCGGGAAAAATTATCGGTGCGCATCGCCACCGCAAGTGTACGTATCTCAAAAGCCCTTATCGCGCCTGCCAGGAATGGCGATATGGCCGGATTGCAATATATATTATCTGCCTTTGCTGCCAGCCCGGAAATTTCCTGTGTAAAGCTGGTGCTTAAAAAACTGCCCGAAGCCCAATATTGGCCCTATGAGGGGTGTGCAGCAGATCAGACAGATATGATGCTGTATCGCCAGCCTGTCCGCCAGGCGATGCGCCGGCTTGGTCATGCCGAGATTTATTTCACCGATGCCGGTATTGAAGCCGAAATCCGAAATGTCTTTTTTATGATTGCCCTGGGCATTGCTGCGCTGATGGCCAGCCAGCTGGCGGTTATTTTCTGGGTGAACAGATATCTGATAGCCCGTCCTGTATCGGCTATTATTTCTGTCCTGTCCCGTCTGGCACAGGGGGATAGAACAGCACGTATTGGCCGGATTGACAGCTCTTTTGAATTTTCTGCGCTGGCAAAAAGCTATGATCACATGGCAGAGGAATTGGCCGAACAGGAAAAATTGCAGCAAGAATATATCGCTAAAATCAATCAACAGCATATAGAGATAAGCCAGAGCCTGAATTATGCAGCGGCTATCCAGAAAGGTCTATCGGGGCTTGATACCGGTTTTGGCGAAACCCGTTTTGATATCGCCTTGCACCAAAAACAGCTGGCACAAATTGGCGGGGATTATTGTGTCGGGCTGGATCTTGGCCAGCGATATATTGTGTTTTTTGCCGATGCTATCGGTCATGGGGTACCAGGGGCGCTGGCAACCATGTTGCTGGCCAGTGCGGTTCGGATTGTGGCAGGCAGCGCCCACCCGCCCGATAGGCCGGATGCATGGCTGGCCGCCCTTCATATCCAATTTTGCGAAAGTCTTGCCCGCCAAAGCACGGGATCAGAAAGCCTGAAATTAGGGGCAGATGCCGCACTGATTTTGATAGATAAGAAAAGTGACACCCTATCGCTGGCAAGTGCAAAAATGCCGGCCTTCAGGGTATCCGGCGATGAGGTAGCCCAGATATCTGGCGATAGGGTCTCGCTTGGCTATATGGCAGAGGCGCCGCAAACACAGACCATAGAGCTGGCGCTGGCCAAAGCTGGCGAGAAGCTGGTTCTTTGCACGGACGGCATATTTGACCAGCCGGATGCGGTGCGAAATTTTGGCTATGGCAAGCGACGGTTCAGCCGGCTTTTGGCAGATAAAAACAGGGAAATACTTAGCGCAGCAGAGCTGGCAGAAAAGATATTTGCAGAAGTTGAGAGCTATGCCGGCGGCACAGCCCCTTTAGATGATCGCACGGTTCTGGTTATCCAAAGAAAGCACCGGCAAAAGAGGAAAAAACCGGCAAAAGAGTGAAAAAAAAATATCAGTAGAAAAAAGCCTGATAGATCTATTTTTTAAGGTGGCGTTTTAGCATGGATTGCAAGCCGGCGATCATCAGTTTCAGATTGTCGTCCAGGCTGTTTATTTCTGCTTCCAGAATGTTTTTCTCGAACGTCAGCACGCTGGTGGTACCAGAAGCCAGAAGATTGCCTTCCAGAGGGGCTTTTGATATCAGCTCGCCCAGACCACAGGCCGCACATGGCCCAAAGGTTGCCAGTAATTGCTCGTCCCTGTCCATCAGCACAAGGCGGCCGGATTTTACCAGAAAAACAGCTTCCAGCGGTTTATTCATAACAGACAATATTTCTTTATTAAAAACATGTCTTACTTCCATCTTCTTGGCGTCTTTCTTTTTTCAGTTTTCAGGGGTGAGTGAGAGGTAGAGGCGCGCCCTTCTAGGACCATCTGCCGGGCATTTCCAAATCGGCACGTTTAAGCGATGTTTGCAATATTTTATAGATAAGCCCGCCCTCTTGCAGAGACTGAACTTCCTGGCGGGTAAGGATTATCGCGGTGACAGGGGTGTTGGCGATAGCATCTGCAGAATAGGGACGCTCCAGCATCACATCAAACAGCCCCAGCACATCGCCTGATTTTAGAGCATAGGTACCAGACGGGCCTATCAGGTTAGCGCTTCCTTTTTTTAAGACAAAAACAGCGCTACTTTCGTCTCCGCGCTGATATAAAGGCGCGCCTGTTTCAAACTCTTTGGTGATCGCCATCAGATATCTTGTCGCTATTTTTGTGCCAGCGTGAAAGAAAGATTGCTGCAAATTTCGCGATAATCTTCTCCCTGTTCTGCTGTCTGCTCATCTTCTTCATCATAAAACCAGCTCATTTCAATCTGGCGACCCTGCAAGAGCTGGCTCTCGCAAAATTTGATGAGATTAATCAGGATACGGGTAGAGCCGCTATTATGGTAATTCAAGTCAAAATGAAAGGTGGTTCTGGGCTGGCTGGCCACCCATTTTTCTATGCGCTGGACAGGCTCATCCCAAAAGCCATGCAAATCTTCTGGATAGGCGCGACCGGATATTTTGATCAAGCTGGCGCTCTCATCCAGAAATATTTCAGGGGTTTTTGCTGTTGCCTGTGCCAATATCATTGCCATCGCTCCTTTCTTTTAATGTTGTTTTTCAGACCCAGGCAGAAAGGCGAAACAGATAACCGCCCTGGCCATCTTCGAAAAATCCGTACCGCATGGGGCGCACGCTTTTTCGCGCAATTTCATAATAGCCAAGCCCACCGCCCCGGCTCTCGCTATCCTCAAAGCTATCCATCATTTTCTGTTTATAGCTACGCGCGACTTCTTCTGCGCTAAGAGCAGCTATTTCTGCCATAATGGCTTCCAGCTTGCTATATTGCCGGACAGAAATTGGATTGACCGCAGAAATAGAAACCAGATCGTCATCCAGTGCGATTTCTATCCCGCCAAAAGCAGCATCGCCGCCACTGGCAATTTCCAGCCTCTGATCAGAATAAAACAGGATATTCTGGAGCATTTCGACATAGATAGAAAAGACATAGCGATAGCGGCTGGCCATTTCCGGCTGAATGGCAATAACCTCTTCAATGCCGGCAGCAATGGCATCCAGAATATTATTGGTGATATAGCCAATAAACAGATATTGCTGGTTAGGGCTTGCCAATAGCGTATGCAGATTGATGTTCATGGGTTGCCGCCCGCCTGTTTTTAATTATCATAATCGTCTGGCCAAATGCCTTGGACCTGGCTTGTACCCTAAGCAGGGAGGCAAAAACTTGCAAAGCGCAGAAGGTGCTTTTGGGTAGGAAAGTGAAAAGCGCGGCAGCCGGAAAAAAATTATGCCCGATGATTAAGAATAATTTTGACTGTTTTACGAGCGCATGGAATCAAACAAGCCCGAATAGCGCTTGGAGAGATCAAAGCGCATATTCTGGCCGCCTGGCAATGCGCCGCGATGCTGGCAATTTGCCCGCTCGCATACCCGGCAGCCCAGCCCGATAGGGGTTAGGGCAGGGGCTTTCAGATTGCCCAGATTATCGGCATAGCAAATATCTTTGGCATATTTTAAATCACATCCCAGAGCAATAGCATAGACAGGCGTGCCATAATGGGCTGGCTGGGTGCGTTGTACCTTGTGGGTACAGGCAATGGTTAACAGCTTTTGCCCCTGCTCGAGGGTAGAGGCTTGTGTCAGGATATGACCAGGGGTGCGAAAGGCCTTATGCGGTATCCAGCGCCCGCACGCCCCGCCCTGCCGCGCAAATTCAATGCCGCCAGCCGATAGGCGTTTGGAAATATATCCAGCCTCATCGACCCGTAAAAAGAAAAAGGGAACACCGCGATCCGATGGCCGGTTCAGGCTGGTCAGGCGGTGACAAACCTGCTCAAAAGTTGCGGTAAAACGGCTGCCAAGTGCATCAATATCATGGCGCAATTCGCGTGCCGCAGCCGCAAAGACAGAATAGGGCATCATCACCGCGCCGGCAAAATAGCTGGACAGGGCTATCCGCAACAGGGTTTGGGTATCTTCCTCTTCAGGCAGGGCAACTTTTTCAATTACCCCTTCTATGACATCACGGTAGCCAAGCAGGGCTATCTGGGTCGCCAGCTGAAAAATCCGTTGCGGCTCTTTCAGGCTTTCAGACAACAGCAAGCGTCCGCGATGCATATCCATCTCGCGCAACACCGCCCCCATGACAGATTGCGGCATGATACGGGTTTTTATCCCGTATTTTTGTTCCAGCCAGCCTATGAGCAAGGCTGTCTTGGCACCTGATTGCTGCCAATTGGCCTCTGGTATGGCCGCCGATAGCTCTGCGAGGAAATTTTCCGCTGCCTCTTCTATCTCGGGAAAATAATTAGCCTCAGCCTCCAGCACCCGCCTTACCGCATCCAGTGGGCGCGGCGCGCGTGATTGCTGAGAGACCTGCTCGCCCGACCGGGCAGCCTCACGCATGGCCTCATAAGCGCGGTGGAGTGCCAGAAACGCATTTGCCGCATTTGGATGCTGATTGGCCAATTGTTGAATATCACGGCGCGACATAGCCGCCCCTTCAAGGGCGGGATCGGCAAATGCCTCGCTTAACAAGGCAGTAAGGCGCGCGGAATCATCTTCTGAAATATCCCGCAGATCCACATCATAGGTTTGCCCTAGCCGAAATAAAATCGGCACGGTGACAGGGCGCACATTATTTTCCAGCAAATTGAGATAAGAGGCAGAAATGCCCAATTCGGCAGCCATATCTGACTGGCTGAGTTTCAAGGTAGCACGTAGCCGCCTTAATTTATGGCCGATCATCACCTTTCCAGCTGCTAGCTCTGCCATGTTTGTCATCCCCTGAAAGCCGGTTTGTCTCTAAAAATATGTCAATTCTGAAAATAACAAGTTTTGTAAAATATTACAAGATGAAAGTGTAAATCTTTACTATATTAATTGATTACACTTTTTAATTTTCTTCCCCGTCTTAATCCCGCTACCCCTATCTCATACCGCGCAGGGCGGGTCTCAAGGTTACTGCCTGTCTGGCGGGGATATTCGCCATAACTGATTTTAAATGGAGGCCAAAAATGACAGATGAATTTGAAACCCGCACGCAAAGCCAGGCAGGGCGTTTTGCCCATGTTAGGCGGGATTATGATATGGCAGAGGTAGTCAAACTCTCCGGCTCGGTGCGCGTTGAATATTCTCTGGCACGGCGCGGGGCAGATAAATTATGGGGATTGCTGCATTCCGAAGATTATCTGCATACGCTTGGGGCGATGACCGGCAACCAGGCTATGCAACAGGTACGCGCAGGGCTAAAAGCCATTTATCTGTCTGGCTGGCAAGTTGCCGCAGACAGCAATACAGCTGGTTCCATGTATCCGGATCAATCCATTTATCCGGCCAATTCCGGGCCAGAGCTGGCCAAGCGCATCAACAAAACCCTTATTCGTGCGGATCAGATTGAAACGCTGGAAGAAGGGGCGCCTTCTATTGACTGGCTGGCCCCGATAGTGGCGGATTGTGAGGCGGGTTTTGGCGGCGCACTGAACGCTTTTGAGCTGACCCGTGCCTATATCGAGGCCGGGGCGGCCGGCGTGCATTTTGAGGATCAGCTGGCGTCGGAGAAAAAATGCGGCCATATGGGCGGCAAGGTTTTAATCCCCATCCAGCAGGCCATCACCAATTTAAATGCGGCAAGGCTGGCCGCAGATGTCAGCGGGGTTTCCACCATCATCATGGCCAGAACCGATGCAGAAAGTGCCAAGCTTATCACCTCGGACATTGACCCGCGTGACCAGCCTTTCATTCATGGCGAGCGCAGTGATGAAGGTTTTTTCCGGCTTCGCGATGAGGATGCCTTTGACAGATGCGTGGCGCGCGGCCTGGCCTTTGCCCCTTATGCCGATTTATTGTGGATGGAAACTTCCACCCCTGATCTGGATCAGGCACAGGCCTTTGCCAAAGCGATACGCAGCCAATATCCAGAACAGATGCTGGCCTATAATTGCAGCCCGTCCTTTAACTGGTCGGCCAATCTGGGCGAGCAGGATATTGCCCGCTTCCAGCAGGAAATTGGCAAGATGGGCTATAAGTTCCAGTTTATCACGCTGGCCGGATTTCATTCCCTGAATTACGGCATGTATGAGCTGGCTCATGCCTATAAAGATAAGGGCATGGCCGCCTATAGTGCCTTGCAAAATGCCGAATTTGCCGCAGAGGAAAAAGGCTATACTGCCCACCGCCATCAGCGCGAGGTAGGGGCGGGCTGGTTTGATGCGATTTCGGTAGCTGCCAAAGGCGGGGCATCTTCGACAACCGCGCTGGATAACAGTACCGAAGAAGCCCAGTTCAACAACCAGGCTGCCCAGTAATTTCAAACAGGACAAAAGGAGCCAAGAAACATGACTGTTATGCATAACCCCCTGGACAGAATGGCGGATGAGCGGGTCACCATTATTGTCCCCTCTCTTTCGCAAGCGGCCTTTGAGGTGCATCGCCAAAATATGTGGGAGCGCGGCTATCGTCTGGAAAACAAGATTAATGCCCAGACATATTTTGCCAGTGATGGCTATCAAATCACCCATCTGTTTGAGGGCAAAACAATGTATGCCGCAACTTTTGTAAAAAGACACTAGGCGAATTATAACCGAGCCATCTCCTAGACTTCCCTACCCTAAGGCTCGCTTATAAAAGGAAGGCCGTATGTGAAAACATACGGCCTTTTGCCTTGTCCCCGCCAGTTGGATTAACGGCCGGTAAATATCTTGCCAATATCATAAATGATGTTGGCGATTTCTGATTCCAGCGGGAAAGACAGCACCCCCATCACGCTATATCCCAGCAATAGCGGAAAGATATAAAAACGGATCATAAAGAAAAACCAGGCAATATAAAGCGGCTTTAACCGTTCAATTAAAAAGCCGGGCGTAATAGGGGCACATAAATTAAGTATGGGCTGGGTGAATTTGACAAACACCCGCATGAAAAAGAAATCCGAATTATCCTGCAAAAATATAGACATACCGAAGCGGCCAATTAATGTCCACATTATCGCGCCCATTAAATAATCGATTATGATAATCCAGATCGGGTATTCTGACACAGCTTGCCTCTTTATCTATTTTAAAAATGAAAAGAAGAGCGGGACTGTGGCCGCCGCTCTTCTATAGTGTTTTAGCACATCATCATCGACAAGGATTAAGCGTTAGTCACCACTTTACCACTCGGGATTCTGATTTCATCCACCATTTTCTGGGTTTCAGCATCTGGCGCTTCGGTCATCAGGCTGACAACAATCATCAGGATAAGACTGACCGGCATACCGATCATACCAAAGCGCAGACCATCAATACCTATCCACGGGGTCATGCCGGCAAATTGAACCATATACAGATACCATGCACCGGCACCAAAGCCGCCTACCATACCGGCAATTGCGCCAGCCCGGTTAGCCCGCTTCCACCAAACACCCAATACCAATGGGAAGAACAGCCCTGAATTGGCAAAACAGAATGCCCAGGCCACCGCCCCCAGGATAGAGGTAAGTTTCAATGAGGCCACAAAAGCCCCTGCCGCACCGATCAGGATCAACAGGATACGTGCCACAATCAGACGTGTTTTAGTGTCTGCTTTTGGATCGATAATCTTGTAATACAGATCATGTGACAGAGCGTTTGCAATCGCCAGCAACAGACCATCGGCTGTGGACATCGCTGCTGCCAGACCCCCTGCGGCCACCAGGCCAGAGATCACATAAGGCAGGCCGGCCATTTCAGGTGTTGCCAGCACAACAATATCACCGCGCATGAAAAATTCATTTATCTGCACAATGCCATCGCCATTGCCATCCACAACTTTCAAAAAGCCAACATTGCTCCATTGCTGAATCCATTCAAGGTTTGTCACCTCGGAAACAGATTTGCCAATGATGCTGGTCGCCACATTCGGGTCAAGCAGAGACAGCTTGGTAAAGGTCGCCAAAGCAGGTGCGGTCAGATACAGACCACAAATAAACAGCAATGACCAGCCCACTGATTTACGCGCATTGCGTACAGAATCGGTGGTGAAGTAACGCATCAGAACATGTGGCAGAGACGCTGTACCAGCCATCATACACAATACCAATGTAAAGAACTTCCACTTTTCCATAAAGCTTTCGCTGGCATCATTGATACCAACCGTTAGCGCTGCCAGCTTGCCAGCTTCTGCCTGGGCTTCAGCTGTTGGCAGTAATGTGCCAACCCCCAGGAGTGCTTCCAGCTCCTGTACCCGGCCAACCGCTTCAAACTGTGCAAAATGCGGAATAAGACCATAGCCAAGCGTGTTTGACATCCAGAAAACCGGGATCAAATAGGCCACAATCAGCACGATATACTGGGCTACCTGTGTCCAGGTCACCGCACGCATACCGCCCAGCATAGAGCAGAACAAGATACCTGCCAGACCGATCCAGACACCCACTTCAAATGGAATTTGAAGGGCGCGGGCAGCCACTGTACCTGTACCGTTAATCTGGGCTGTCACATAGGTAAAGGATGCAACCACCAGAATTAACACCGCACAGAAACGTGCCAGATTACCGCCATAACGTGTCCCGATAAAATCTGGCACAGTATAGGCACCAAACTTGCGCAAATATGGCGCAATCAGCGAGGCCACCAGCACATAACCGCCAGTCCAGCCGACTAGGAACGCCATATAGGGATAGCCTTTGAGGTAAATACCACCTGCCATCGCAATAAAGGACGCACCGGACATCCAGTCCGCAGCGGTTGCCATGCCATTATATACAGCCGGCACTTCGCGGCCGGCCACATAATACTGGTCAGATTCCATTGTCCGTGACAACACCCCGATCAGAGCGTAAATCAGAACTGTAAAGGCAACAAACATCCAGCCAATGATGGTATTTTCAACACCAGCGGCTTCCAGAATGCCCATTAAAATTACAAAACCAAGAAAGCCAAGTGTGTAAAGCCCATAGACTTTACCCAGATTAGCGACAAATCCACCTTCTAGTCTAATCATAATCCGGCCCCCCTTATTTCTCTTCCAGTCCGAACTCTTCGTCGATTTTATTCTGACGAGAGGCGAACCAGAAAACCAGAATGGCGAAAGCAATTTGCGATCCCATGCCAGCCATAAAATACGCACCAGGGAATGATGGGCTATTCAACCCCTCACCTGCCCAGTGAATGACAAAGGAGATCACAGCCCAAACCGCCAGGACGGTAAAGGTAAGCGACCTGGTCTTTGCCCAGTGTTGCTCTTTTTTCGTAGACATAAAGTTTTCTCCCCAACTAGTCTATCGGCCTAGTGCAGAAGAGAAATTTTATTTATATTATGGAAAATGAGCGCTGGAATCCCAACGCTTTACCCATGATGATAAATAATTCCCCCCCGGAACTAGTTGCCTTATCATACGCGAATAAGGCAAGTTAGTCAAAACAGGTTGGCAAATCAGGGTAAGAAAATTGCGCAATTTCCTTAAAAACATCGCGAATATGCTACGTTATGATACCACCCCTACCCTTGCAGAATATGACCAACTAGCAGATTTCATTGAAAAACAATCCTCGTTTGTCAGCCAGGTCACCTTATATACCTACATCAAAACCAGAGCCGGGACACAATGGCCAAAGCTGTTTGAGAATGACGAATATCTGGCCTCGTTAAAGATTGCCAGATGGCATATTTTTGCAGCTTGTGTTGCGGATCTCTCTATTTTTGCCGCCGCCCGGTTTCATAAAGCAGGGCAGGCAGATCAGAAAGTTTGTGCCGCGATTGCCCGGCAGCTGATCGCTGCTATTCTGGATAAGATAGAACAGGAAGATGTGGAAAAGGCCGTTTTTCATACCGCTATTAAAAATAGCGAAAAACGTTGCCGGAAAACAGATTATGCACAGGCAGCCGAGGGCGATTATGCCTTTCAGACCAGCGCGCAAGCCTTGCTGGACTGGGCACCTGTGATTGATGATTTCAAAAAAAATGACGAGCTGATTGTGCGTAATTCTATCCATTTGCGCTGGATAAGTGTTCGGCGCGATCTGGCAAAAGGTCTGCAGACAGAGCCGGTGCTGGCGGAAATGACCCAACAGCCGAAATGACTAAAAAAAGGGGTTAACAAGCCCGGTTAACTTACCGCATCCTACCTCAGCGCACGGCCTGGTCAGCTTTAATCATATCTGCGGCTTTTTCGGCTATCATCATGCTCGGGGCATGGGTATTGCCCGAGGTGATAATCGGCATGATAGAGGCATCTGCAATCCGCAATCCCCTTAGCCCATGCACCCGCAGGCGGCTATCGACCACATCACCTGTTTTCGGGTCAGGGCCCATACGGCAACTACAGGCCGGATGATAGACCGTATTGCCTGTCTGGCGGGCAAATGCCAGCAGCTCTTCTTTTGAGCGCATAACGCTGCCCGGCCGTTCTTCTGCCACTACCAGCCCCTCCATCGCCGGCGCGTTCATAATATCGCGGGCAATTTCCATCCCCCTTACCAGCACGTCTTTATCTTTATCCGCGCTGAGGTAATTAAACCGGATAGAGGGCGGTGCAAACGGATCGGATGAGCGGATATGCACATATCCCCGGCTGTGCGGGCGCAAGGGGCAGGGGCCAATGGTCAAGCCGGGAAAACTGTCAAAAATACGCCTGGCAGGATTGGCAAAGCTGGCATGGGCAATATGATATTGAATATCTGGCCGGGCGTCATTCGGGTCACTGGAAACAAACCCTGCCAGCAAGCCGGCAGTAAGAGACAGGCTACCTTTTCGAAACAGCGCATAACGGGCTATTTCTTTCAGCAACGCTATCCCGCGGCTGGTTTCATTCAAAGAGCTATTCGGGGCAAGGCGCCAGGTCAGGCGGGTAAGAAAATGATCGCTTAAATGCTCGCCCACCCCGTCCAAAAGATGGCGAACCTCTATTCCGGCTGGCCTCAGAATATCGGGACGGCCAATGCCGGAAAGCTCCAGCAATTGTGGTGAGCCAAACGCCCCTGCGGCTAAAACCACCTCTCTTGTCGCGGTTACTTGGCGCTCCTTGCCGCGATAAAATATCTGAACCCCTGTAACTTTTTGGCTATCTTCTGCGCTGAATAATAGCCGCATCGCCTGGGCATTTTTTAAAATATGCAGATTTTTGCGATGCCGGACAGGATGCAAAAACGCCCGGTAAGCAGAATGACGCTGACCATTTTTCTGGGTGACCTGAAAATAGCCAAACCCGGCCTGGCTTTGACCATTATAATCATCATTTCCCGGATAGCCCTGTTGCTGGGCAGCTTTGCACACATCATCCAGAATATTTGGCCCCAGCCGCAATGCTGATACCGATAATGGCCCTAGCTGGCCATGATATTGGGCATCTATTTTTTGGCCAGTTTCTGCGGCCGCCTGGAATAATTCCTGGCTATTTTCAGATTTGATAAAATAGGGGCGCACCGCATCATAGCCCCAGCCCGGATTGCCCGCTGCCTGCCAGTCATCGAAATCCTCTTTCTGGCCGCGTACATATAACATGCCATTGATAGAAGAGGTGCCGCCCAAAATCCGCCCGCGCGGCATCGCCATGCGCCTGCCATGTAATTCGGCTTCCGGCTCTGTCTGATACATCCAGTTCACTTTCGGGTTGACCATTGTATGGACAAACCCGCCTGGCACCTGTACCGACAGCCGCGCATCATGCCCGCCTGCCTCAACCAAAATCACATTTATTTTCGGATCTTCACTTAATCGGGCGGCCAGCACACAGCCTGCCGACCCTGCCCCGATAATGATGTAATCTGCCTGCATCATACTAGACAGTTGCAGTCATGCCGCCATCCACAAAAATGGTCTGGCCATTTACAAAATCAGAAGCAGATGAGGCCAGAAACACACACACCCCTACCAGCTCATGCGTCTCGCCCCAGCGCCCTGCCGGCGTGCGGGCAATCAGCCATTCATTAAATTCTTGATTAGCGGTTAGCGCTTCATTTAATTCGGTTCTAAAATAGCCCGGGGCAATCGCATTGCAATTCAGCCCCTTTGCTGCCCAGTCGGCTGCCATGCCTTTGGTCAGGCTGCTAACCGCCCCTTTTGATGCGGTATAGGGCGCAACAGACGGGCGTGCCAGCAAGCTCATCACCGAGGCGATATTAATAATTTTTCCGGCTTTACGTGCCAGCATATATTTTGCCGCCGCCTGGCTGACAATAAAGACAGAACGCAGATTTGTGGCAAGCAGCTGATCGAATTTATCTATCTCGAAATCCTCTAGCGGGGCACGATGCTGCATACCGGCATTATTAACCAGAATATTTATCGCCCTGCCGCTCGCCTCCAGCCCGTCAATCGCTGTTTTGCTTTCATCATGGTTGCTGACATCAAAGGCACAGCTTTGTGCCTCTATCCCGTCTTTTTGCAGCTCTGCTACCGCCTTATCCAAAGCAGTTTGATTGCGGCCATTAAGGATGATGCTGGCCCCTGCCATGCCCAGACCGCGTGCCAGCGCAAAGCCGATACCGCGCGATGCCCCCGTAATAAGGGCGGTTTTGCCGCTTACATCAAATAAATTTCCCGCCACTTTTCACCCCCCTAAAAAACACTGTTCCTAACGGCCATACAAGCCAAGTGAACGCGCTTGTAATTTTAATAAAGCGGTGACATGTGCCAATGTTGGCGCTTTTATCCCCAGCCTGTCTGCCAGTTCCAGAACCGCAGTGACCAGCGGGTCAATTTCCAGCGGTCGGCCAGCCTCGATATCCTGACGGGTAGATGGCTTATGGCCGATAATCCGCGCCGCGCCTTCAATTCTGTCTTCTATGCTGACATTAAAGCGCACCCCTATTGCCTCACCAATTTGCTGGCATTCTGCCATAATGGTA
>Ga0209654_1001075_pt1 | contig 22898 bp, 17 predicted proteins | sample SaaInl1SG_22_DNA_FD_184646 | JGI IMG/M metagenome (GOLD analysis project Ga0209654, IMG submission 184646) | Marine microbial communities from expanding oxygen minimum zones in the Saanich Inlet - ESP_161SG_22_DNA (SPAdes) (version 2) | ecosystem: Environmental > Aquatic > Marine > Intertidal... | reverse complement strand
TCTTAGGCTATGACAGTCCGTATAAGGTATATAACCGCCGCAATGAGGTTATGGTTGAAATTGCGTATGCCGATTAACCAGTTCCTACAATGCCAATAGAAGAAAAGCTTAATGCGTGGTCGCATGGGGTTGGTGTGGGCTTGGGCATCGCTGCCTTGGTTCTCCTGCTTTTGGGCGTGGACTCCGAAAACCCGTGGGGGCTGTTTAGCGTTATCACATATGGGCTCTCCATCATTTTGTTGTTTTTGGCATCTACTTGTTATCACGCCATAACATCAAGCAAGCGCAAGCACTATTTTCGGATTGCTGATCACATTGGTATTTATTTTTTGATTGCAGGTACCTATACGCCTGTGTTGCTCCTTGTTATTCCCAATGGCTTGGGCTGGACCTTGTTTTGGGTGGTGTGGGGGATTGCTGCTTTTGGCCTGCTTTTAAAACTCTTTTTTACGGGCAAGTTTGAACGCTTTTCCACTTTTTTATACCTCGCTATGGGCTGGCTGGCCGTTATCCCCTATGGCGAACTTACCGCAGCCTTAGACCCCAAAGGATTGGCATGGCTGATTGCCGGCGGTCTAGCCTATACCATTGGCGTGGTGTTCTATGCCGTAGAACGCATTCCCTACAACCATTTTATCTGGCATCTGTTTGTCTTAGGCGGTGCCGCCTGCCATTTTATGATGGTGTATGGCTATGTGATTTAGGGAGCCTTACTTCTATAAACCTCTCTTTTAATTTATTTAAATTTAAACGTGTAAATAATTGATTGTCAATTAACTAACGTATTATTTTTCATTTTTTTTTGTTAGCTTTAGACCACCCAAAGTCTTACCCTTATGAAAAACCTACACTTTATTTTCTTTCTCCTTTTTGGCACTAACCTTATCGCGCAGGATATTGCGTGGCAGCAAACCCTTGGTGGTGCGCGTGAAGAACATTTGTATGATGCCATTAGTACGTATGACTACGGCATTCTGTTGGCGGGAAGTTCCGTTTCTGAAGCCAGTGGAAATAAAAAAGACGGCAGCCAAGGCGACCTCGACTACTGGCTGTGGAAAATGACTGAGGATGGCAAACTAGAATGGCAAAAAAACTACGGTGGTGCTGGAAACGACTACCTCTATTCCGTGGCCTATACCCAAGACAGCGGCTATATATTGGGCGGTTCTTCCGATTCCCCTAAAAGCGATGCCAAAGACACCGACAGTTTTGGCAAGCGTGATTTTTGGATTATAAAGCTGAACCCACGGGGCGAAATGGAGTGGCAGCACACCTATGGCGGAAGCGAAGACGACCAACTCACGGCGATACGCCAAACCGATGATGGCGGTTTTTGGGTAGCAGGCACCACAAGCTCTGATGCCAGTGGGAATAAAAAAAGCGTGGCTATTGGCAACGAAGACCTTTGGGTGTTACGCTTAGACGCGCATGGGGACGTTTTGTGGGAACGTACCATAGGGGGCTTACGCAAAGATGCCTGTAAAGCCATGACGCTTTCCGACCAAGGGCTTTGGGTGTTGGCGCATAGCAATGCACAAACAACGCATGGGCAGGCACGGGTGTTGTTGTTGGATGATACTGGCGCTACGCAACACGACTATTTCTTTGGCGATGTACCTACCGAACCGGCGGGCATTGCCCTTACCAAAGCCGGGCATCTTGTTATAACGGGGCATGTGGGGCGTTTTGACAACGAAGAAACCGATTACTGGGCATTAGCCTTTGATACCGAGGGGCGCATATTGCAAGAAACCACCTTAGACCTAGGCAAACAAGACCGCGCCACCAATATGGCAGCCCTACCCGATGGGCAGTTGGTGCTTAGTGGATTTAGCATTGGCAAAGAAACCGTAGAGGAAGACTATACGCTTGTTAGTTTTAGCCCCACGGCCAAGCTGCACTGGAACAAGCAATTTACTGCCAACAAAGACGACCGCCTTAAACAAGTGGTAGCCACCCAAGACAAGGGGTTATTACTGGCAGGAACGTCCAACTCCATAAAAGCCTATGACAAAACGGTTGCCACGCAAGGACACTTAGACTATTGGCTATTAAAAACAGGAAATATCAAACGCTATACGGGCGAAGACGGCTTTGCAAGCGAAGACGAGGTATTACAAGAGGACAAACGGCAGATAGCGGCTTTTCCCATACCTGCCAAACGCTTTGTAACCGTGGTGGTACCGTTTGACTTTGCCAACGCCAGCCTTACGGTACACGACCTCGGCGGTAGATTGCTGCACCAACAAGATATGGACAGCCGCACCGAGATACTAGACATGAAGCATTGGCCGCAAGGGATTTTCCTACTACAGGTTATTGCCGACGAACATACCATGGAACGTAAAATTGTGAAAGATGAATAGAATGAAATTTTTAATTTATAGCATCATATTAGGTATAACATTTCCTGTGCTGGCACAGCAAAACAATGATTTTTTTAATATTCCGAAAACATTTCCTGTTGCACCAAGTGCATATGAGTTCAAAAAATATGGCGATATACCCGTGAGTAAATATACAGGAGTGCCAAATATTTCTATTCCAATTTACACAATTGAGGCAGGACCTAATGATTTACAAATACCTATAACACTTACATACCATTCAAACGGATTTAAGGTAAATGAGGAAGCAGGTTGGACAGGATTAGGCTGGACTTTAAATACTGGAGGTAATATCATACAAATTGTTAATGGATATGATGATTTTAAAACTTTACACCCAAATAGAAAATTACCAGACATAGATAAGATAGTATATATTGCTTCAAATGGTTATGCTCCTCAGAATTATTGGACAGATAACAGGTGCTATGCTGGTCAAACTTATGTAGGGTTATTATCAAAAAGATTTGGTGCTTTACAGTATGGTAACACTGATATAATGCCAGGGGGCGCTCATATGCCAGGGTTGGAACATGCTGGCGGTATATGCTATGATGATAATGCAGACTTATCTGTGGTCCCGCAAGGTCTTTTTGGCATTTCTGAAAGCTTTGATTACGAGCCAGATGTTTTTAATTTTAATTTTTTAGGTTATTCAGGAAAGTTTGTGTTGGATTGGGAAACAGATACCTTCAAATGTCTTACAGACCCAAAAATTAAAGTATTTAAAAGTAATTCAGACCATAAAGAAATTACAATTGTTACTGCGGAAGGACATTCATTTGTATTTAAAATTCAAGAAGAAACTCCTGAAAGAGGTTTGATAAGAGGATGTTATAATTGCACGGCATTTGATGGTAAAAATGGCAATGAAGCCTTTTTTTATGGGGCTAGCTCCAGAATTTACAAGTTAATAGAAATTTATACCAATAAAGGTAATAAAGTAACTTACAGCTATAGTAGTACTCCTTTACTTAATAACTTAAGGCATCCAAGAGTTGAAATGGTTGCTAAATCTGCAGTTCCCGTTAGAAGATTTAGGACAAGTCCTTACTTATTTTCTAATCTTCAATCTTACTCATATGTTGACGAAATCAAATTTAATGGGGGTGCAATAAGATTTATTTCTGATACCAATAGATTGGACTTTATTGGCGCAAAAAAATTAAATCGTATTGAAATCCAAAATGGTCAATCAGGGCTACATAATTCTTTCGAGTTGATTTATGATTACTTTATTGGCCATAGCAATGGAACACATGAAAATTACATGGTTTCGAACAAAACCAATCAAGAACTTACTCATAGACTAAAATTAACAGCTGTTTCTGAAGCTGGAAAACCAGCATATCGTTTTGACTATTTCTCAGAAAAACTCCCGAAAAAACATTCTCGTGCTAGAGATTATTGGGGGTATTATAATGGTGTTTTGACAAACACTAGCAACCTTCCCAATGTATATAGGTTCAACTATCGTGATTTACCTCTTAGTAAAGATTGGGATGAGGGCAGTTATGAAGATCATTTCACAGGTAATAATAGAAGTGCGAGATTAGAGTATGCCCGTGCTGCTGTTTTAAAACAGATTACCTTTCCAACAGGGGGATATTCTCAATTTCAATTTGAATTAAATTCATTTACTAATGCTATAGTTCCAAATTATGAAGATACTGAGTCAACCATTTACACTGCTGGAAGAACTTCATATGGAGCAGGTCTTAGAATAAAAAGTATTAAAAATTTTGACGATAACGGTGAGTTAACAAGTTTAAAAAGCTACACATATAGCGGTGGTAAGTTAGTAGCACCTCCTCTTTTTGTTAACAAAGTATTTACTAATACTTGGTATGGGCTTCAAGGAAGCCAAGGAATTCAAGATTTTTCTGTAACTGCGTATTCCAATAGTTTGATAAACCCTTCGTTTTTAAATACTAGCGGTAGTCTTATTGGTTACTCTGTTGTTACTGAGGAGTTTAAATCAACTAGTATTGAAAATAGTGCTCGTGGAAAAACAATATTTCTCTTTGAAAACGAAGACTCTAAGGGGTTATTTATAAAAACCAATAGAGAAACTGTTTCATGGGCTAGTGGTAACATGGTAGAGCTTAAACTTCCCTTGTATAACTCAAAAACAAATGGGTCAATTTTAAAAATAAAATCATATGATAAGGATAACCATTTAATTCAAGAAAAAACAAACAAATACTCTTATAAGAAAAATGATTTTTGTGCTTATGGAGTACGAGCAGGAACAGCATATAATAAATTTGATGCTGGTTGTGCGGGTGGAGCAAGCCATCCTAACTACGAACACATGCTAGGTGCCTATGCAATTGGAAGCTTATATACTTTTCTTGATAGTACTGAGGAAATCAGTTATTTTAAAAATGATTCCATCAGTATTAGGAAAGAATACGTGTACAATAATTATCATCAGCCAACAAAAATAAAAACCTATACCTCTACTGGAAAAGTTAAGCAAGATTGGATTCAATATACTAGCGCAATTCCTATTTATGAAAAAGATAATTTTTTAGAAGGGGTGCTAAATAAAAGTTATTGGGTCGGAAATACAAATACAGATCGGTTTTTTTATGATTATGAACATAAAGATGTGCCTAAGGGATTTCCAAACCAGAAAGGTAAACTTCATTTTATTAATGAGGTTAGAAATCCTATAAAAAATAAAACAATTTCTCTAATAAATAATCCCAATGGTACTTTAGCGTTCAGTTTAGACAGTGATGGGGGGGCAACAACATACTACGTTTGGGGTTACAATAAAAGTAAAATAATTGCAAAAATTGAAAACTATGAATACAGCACAAATCAAATTAAAGCTGTAATAGCCGCCCAAGCTGCTTCTGATAACGATTTTAATGAATCCACAAGTGGTTCTGAGTGGGCTTTACGAACTAAACTCAGGTTACTAAAAGAAGCTTTCCCAAATTCACTTGTAACCACATTTACATATGACCCTTTGATTGGTATTAAGAGTATTACCGACCCCAAAGGCCTAACCACCACCTACGAATACGACGACTTTAACCGCCTAAAATATATCAGAGACCACAATTGGGATATTCTTGAGGCTTACGAATACAACTATAGAACCGAATGAACTAACCTAAACCTGCCCCTATGAAATTTTTTGCCCCTTTTCTGTTGCTACTCTCGGTGGGCGTTTGTGCGCAAACTGCTTCGGAGAACTATGTAAAAAAAACAACCTATAATGTACGTACGCATAACGGCATTGATGGCGTAAGTGGTGCAACGCTTGTAAAAATCAAAGAGAAAGACAAACGACATACCATCACCTATTTTGACGGCCTGGGCCGTCCCATGCAAAGCGTGGCTGTTGGTGTTACGCCCTCTGGTAAGGATTTGGTTACTCATGTGGGCTATGACGACTTTGGCAGGCAGCATCGGGATTATCTGCCTGTTCCTGTTTCTGGAAGTAGTGGTAGCTTTAGAGACGACGCCGAAGCGCAAACGTTAAGCTACTATAACGACCCTGCCTTTGACAATACCCAAAACCCATACACGGAACGTATCTATGAGGCCTCGCCCCTAAACAGAGTATTGGAAGTAGGCGCACCGGGCAATAGGTGGAAAGCCAATCCCAACTCAGATACCGACAAAACCATTAAAACCGACCACGGCGCCAACGACTGGGACAGTTTGGTGCGTTGGTTTGAAGTAGATTTTGAAGGAGGCAACACACAAAAGCCCACCCTTAAGGACAAAGGCGTATATCCAGCAGGAGAACTCTATAAAACCACCACCAAAGACGAGAATTGGCGGCATTATACCTACTCCCAAGACTCCAACAAAACAGAAACCTATATCAACAAACAAGGGCAAGTGGTGCTTAAACGCGCCTTTTCAAACCGCTCGTGGCACGATACCTACTATGTGTATGACGACTACGGCAACCTCACTTTTGTGATACCGCCCGAAGTACAGACCTACGCCTCAGTATGGCAACAAGGCGATTATAAATACGTTTCCCTACGTGATTATGAAGGACTCTTTACTACAGAAATAAAAACAGGTGGCAAGGGAGGCGCAGCCTATTTGGGTAGTTGGGATAAGTCTGTAAGGCTTTATTACTACGCCTATAACCTTAACAAACTAACCCCCAAAAACGGCAGCCATTTTGACCTGTCCTCTATGGATATTGACCTGCCCGCTGGAAGTCTTTCGGGATGGGTGTATTATACCACTGCCGATGATGAGCGAAAAAGAGGAACCATTTCAGGGTATTTGATGGGCAACCGCGTAAGTATTAGCGGTTTGCCCGAGGCGCCTGTCAAACACATTTCTTTTAACCTTTCACGGGTGATAGGCGAACTGCGGAACGACAAGCCCATTAGCACCATTCAAGACCAATTGGAAAGCATGATGTTTCAGTACCGCCACGACCACCGCAACCGACCGGTGGAGCGGAAAATACCCGGCAAGGACTGGGAATACATTGCCTATGACCTCCTAGACCGACCCGTGCTTACCGCAGACGGTAATATGCGCGCAAAACACCAAGCCCTAAAAACGGAATACGATGCCTTTGGTAGGGTAACCCAAACAGGATTGGTAACTAGCGTTCGTGGCAGCAGCCATGATGCCTTTAAAAGCCATATAGACGATGCCATAACAACCCTATATACCCAAAACTATTACGACCGCTATACCGACATAGACACGCAAGGCTTAAGCTTACCAAATACTGCGGTAACCGGTACCCAAACCCAAGGACTGCAAACAGGTTCTAAGGTGCGGGTGTTGGACACCAACCATTTTATTACCACCCTATTGAGGTATGACAAAAAGGGCCGTTTGATATACTCTGGCACGCATAACCCTGCTACGGACGTGGTAAGCCAACAAACGCATACGCTAGACTTTGTGGGGCGCACCACCCAAACCACTACGGTAGAAACCAAAAACGGCAACACCCTAACCAAAGTGGACGATTATGTCTATGACCACGCCGGGCGACTGATAGACCACGACCTGACGCTTAACGGCCAAAAGGAGGACTTGGTGCGTAACCGCTATGACGAACTGGGGCAGTTGGCACAAAAAACGCTAGGCGGTGGCTTGCAAACCGTGGACTATGACTACAACGTACGCGGATGGCTACGCCACATAAACGACCCCGATGCCTTGGGCGATGATTTGTTTGGTTTTGAATTGGACTACGGCAGCCTGTATAACGGCAACATACAGCGCACCTATTGGAACACCGCCAATGATAACATTAAACGCCGGTATTACTACAATTACGATGGGCTAAACCGCCTAAGGAGTGCTTACTACCATGCCCCGGGAACCTATTGGGGTGCTTATAGAACCTGGTATAACTACGACCGAAACGGCAACATCAAACGGCTGTACCGCAGCAATGGCGAACGCATAGGCATTGACTACCTTACCTATACCTACGACGGCAACCAACTGCAAGCCGTAACCGATAGCTATAGGAACTCCGAGGGCTTTAACGACGGCAATACCTATGGTTTTGACTATCTTTATGACACCAACGGGAATATGACGCGGGATGCAAATAAGAACATAAACCTAAAGTACAACCATCTAAATATGCCCTATCAAATCATAAAAGGACAAAATATGCAATTCCTTAATTATACCTATGACGCTAGTGGAACAAAGCATAAAAAAGTATATTATGGTCAAGGAATTAGGCCTGTAACCACCACCTATACCCCCAATGCCGTATATAAAAACGATTCATTGGAGTTTGTGCATACCACAGAAGGCTACGCCAAACTAAAGAATGGCCAGTTTATACACACCTACCAATACAAAGACCACTTGGGCAACAACCGCTTGAGCTATGCCGATGCCAACGGCAATGGTAGAATAGACACGCCTTCTAGTACGGCCATTACGGTTTGGGAAGATGGGTTTGAAAACAAAAGCAAAGCCAATAACGATTGGGACGGCAGCGGTAACTCTTGGGGGTGGCCAATAACAGATATTGTAAGTGATAAAGCCCATAGCGGTAGCAAGTCTGGAATGTTGCAAAATACATCAGGCACGCACCGTGAAATTGTAACACACAGTAACGAATGGGTTAACATAAACAACAGTAAACCTACCTTGTATAAATACAGCGGATGGGTTTTTATAGAGCCTTATAACCACTATGCAGAAATATTCTTTTTTATGAAAAAAGAGGGAGAAACGGCATATTACACCCAGTTTGATAGGATTGGAACACCCACAAGAGGTAAGTGGGTATTCCTTGAGAAAGTAGTTATGGTGCCTGAGAATATTAAAACCATTAACATACGTATTGATAATGACGGAACAAGTGGTTCTAAAGTTTGGTTTGACGACCTAAAGATTGAAAAACTAGACCTATCCCAAAACGAAATCGTTTCAGAAACCAACTACTACCCCTTTGGGCTGCAACATAAAGGCTATAATGAGCATGTGAAGTCTACTAACAAAGGAGAAGATTACAAGTTTAATGGCGTAGAGCTAAATAGCGACATGGACATAGGGCTTTATGAAATGGATTACCGTTTTTATGACCCAGTAGTGCCTCGTTTTACTACCATTGACCCTATGGCTGAACAGCGGTATTGGATGTCTCCTTATAATTTTGGGCAAAATAATCCGATTTCTAGGGTTGACCCAACGGGATTGTTGGATATATTTTATATAAATAATGACGGAAGTATTCAGCGAGTTGAACAAGAAGGAGAACACTTATTTTTTGTTCAAAATTCTGGAACTAATGGAGATAGTCAAAATGATTACTCATTAGTTGGTTCTCTTTCAGAAAATGAAAATGGTTTTGTAGAATTCCCGTCTTCTGGTAAAAATTTTGGAAGGTATGGCACTAACGATGCAGGTGGACAATCAGGGTCTGAAAATGTAGGGCAAGGAGATCACTTTGTGACACCAGAAACTGCTGCTGCTCTTTACGGAGTGCTAAATACGCTGAATGAGTCAGGCTTGAGTATTGATTTAGGAGATATGTCATCATCAAACGGTAGTGATCCTTGGCAAAGTGGTTTTTCACATCACTCTGGACATGGGCATGATGGGAATTATAGTGGGCTTGAGGTTGATTTTAGATATTTAAATACTTCTGGTGAAAGTTTTCAATCAAATAATGCTTTTAACAGTAGTAACTTTAGTTCAGAAAACAATCAGACTTTATATGATAGTGGAAATAATTTTGGGTTTGATAGAAGGTTTCAAGGAACAAGCGGAAATCTTAATGGTGCAACTTCAGTTACAGGACATAACAACCACGGACACTTTGGAAGGTCTAATAACTCAAATAATATAACAAGAATCGGTGGAAAACCAGTAAGAATTAATAAAAGACCAATACAATTCTAAAAAACATGAAGATTTTAATTTTATCACTATTGATTGCTTTTTCCTCTAATTCAGGTTGTTTTAAAAAGCAGAAAAACTGTTGCCCTAAACATAAAAACATAGAGAACATTAGCGGCTTTCTCACTCTTGCTGAAAATTATTCAAAAGAAAACGATATGCTCATCATTAGAAACGCTGATGGTAAAGTTTGGTATAAATTCTCGTTTTTTTATGACGATAAAAATGGGCAATATGAATTTTACAATATGAATTTTAAACCTTTTTCATTTCATCCTGACTATTTCAATTTGTTTATTGGTGTTACGAAGAGAAAAGAAAACAGTTTTTTAGTAAATGTAAATCATGATAAAAATTTAATAAAATCTATCTCTCTTGCGGAGTCTAATTACTTAAAATTCTTGTCGTGGGATGAACTTCTTCTAAAAAACGTTTATTCAATAGCGTTTGAAAAAGATTACATCTATAAAGAAATAAATGATTCAAAAATTCAAATTGACAAGACTAATGTTACAAGAGTTATTCCTGAAGAATTAAGAGGTAATTGGATGAAAGTTAGAGTCGAATCAAAAAATAATTTAAGCGTAAATGGTTGGATAAATTGGCGTAACGACAAATGTCTTTTAGTTGAGCTTTTGTACTTCTAACTCTCGGTAATATTCCAAAGCTGTTAGCCTTCACAAAAATGACCCCTATTATACTTTTCACCTACCAATACAAAGACCACCTCGGCAACAACCGCCTAAGCTATGCCGATAGCAACGGTAATGGTAGAATAGACACGCCTAGCAATACGGGTGTTGCCGTTTGGGAAGAAACTTTTGAAGACAAAAGCAAAGACGACTGGGACGGTAGCGGTAACTCATGGGGGTGGCCTATAACAGATATTGTAAGTGATAAAGCCCATAGCGGTAGCAAGTCTGGAATATTGCAAAATACATCAGGCACGCACCGTGAAATTGTAACACACAGTAATGAATGGATTCTCATAAACAACAGCAAACCTACCTTATATAAATACAGCGGATGGGTTTTTATAGAGCCTTATAACCACTATGCAGAAATATTCTTTTTTATGAAAAAAGAGGGAGAAACGGCATATTACACCCAGTTTGATAGGATTGGAACAGCCACAAGAGGTAAGTGGGTATTCCTTGAGAAAGTAGTTATGGTGCCTGAGAATATTAAAACCATTAACATACGTATTGATAATGACGGAACAAGTGGTTCTAAAGTTTGGTTTGACGACCTAAAGATTGAAAAACTAGACCTATCCCAAAACGAAATAGTCTCCGAAACAAATTATTACCCCTTTGGACTGGCGCATAAAGGCTATAATGAGCATAGTAAAAGCAGTAATTTGGGGGAGAATTGGAAATACCAAGGGCAAGAACGTACTCCTGAAATGGATTTAAACATAGACGAATGGAAATACCGTGTTTCTGACCCTGCTATTGGACGCTTTTGGTAATGTTCCAAAGCTGTTGGTCGGGGTTTTATAAACTTTTAAATTACTAAAAACCAGTATTTTAGTTGTCCTAAATATCATACTTTTAGGGAGATAATACCTACCACCATGTCCCAAAAAATCGCTTAAACCTGTTTATATGCTTCCAAATTCAACCTTATGTTTCAAAGCTGTTGGTAGTCCCTGTTGTAAGAGTACTTTTATCAAATATGGGAAAAGTCCGCAAGGGAAACAGCGTTACCGTTGCACTAGTTGTGGTAAAACCCAAGTGGCTACATATACCAATAAGGCCTATCAAAAAAGCACCAATACCGCCATTACAAAGCTTCTTAGAGAAGGGGTGGGTATTTTAGGCATGGCGCGCTTATTGGAAATTTCCCCAACTACAGTACTGTCAAGAATCCGCCGTATGGCTGAAAACATCAAGCCACCTCCGCTAGCCTTTGGAACATCTTTTGAAGTAGATGAACTGTTAACTTTTGTGAAGCATAAGCAAAAACGTATTTGGGTGGTGTGTGCATTTTGTAGGGAGTGTGGTGCAGTAGTTCGCTTTAACATCGGACCCAGAACCAACAAAACCCTACGGCATGTAATTACAAGTTTAGAGCTTGCGGAAGCAACCGCAATCTACACCGACAAGCTCCGAAATTATACGTGGCTAATTCCTGAGAAAATACACCAAACCAAAAAATTTGGAACAAATCACGTAGAGCGAGCACATCTCACACTTCGTACGCACCTTAAACGTCTAAACCGGAAAACGCTTGGATATAGTCGCTCAGCAGCCATGCTCTCAGCTTGTCTTAAAGTGTATTTGTGGGCGTAAGTTATGGGTATAAAAAAAGGACTGGTTTTTCAACAAACTCGGAAAAGTACTCAGAATTTACAGTAACAAATGACGTCATTGGGTGCTGTGAGGTAAGGCTATTCAGCCAAAGTACAAACAACATTCATAATATAAACAATTCCCTTATTTTCTTTGTAAAGAATTTTGTAATCTCTGACAATAATTCTTCTATACTTAGCATATATTTCATCTCTTTGATATTGCGTATCAAAAACAATTTTTTTTGAAGAATTGATAATCTAGGCTCGAAGTGTTTTTCGAGCACTTGGAATCTCTCTGTAACGATAATCCAATATTGATTTTAATGCCGTTTGGGCTTGCTTTGTCCAAACAACTTTTAGGGCTTTCGGAGGCATTAATCTTTTTCTACTTCAAATTCTTCTACAGATGTGAAATCTCCTTTTTTAATTTGGGCTTCTGATAAATCAAGAGCCATTTTGTATTCTTTTCGAGTCATTGGAGAGCCGTCTGGATGATAGGCAACCGTTTCATCTTGATAATAATGCTCAAAAACACTATTAACAATACTCAATACCCTGTCGTCAGCCTTATCGACAAATAATTGTATTCGGTTTTTTAATTCAGCAGTACGCATAGTAGTTTGCAGCTTATATCCCAAACATACAAAAACTATAGGATGTATTTGATTCTGCAAAGAGGCACGTGAACACGCAACCCATTTTTACGGCTATCGCCTTCCGCGTTTTTTATTCTTTTTATTTTTTGAAAAGCGGCTAAAGTCCCCGCGGTCGCGGCCTTTTGAACGTCCTTTTCCAGAGCGTCCTCCAAAGGCTTGTTTCCCGTCCAAATGCTGCCCTCTTTTTTGCGTAACACGCACGTTTATAGCACGGCCGTCCATGGCAAAATTTTCAAAAGCAGCTAAAACAGCCTCTTTTTTATCTGTTGACGTATTAAAATACGAGAGGTTGTCCGTCACATCTACATGATAGATATCGCCGGAATTCATCGATAAGAAATCGTTCAAAAATGCTTTTAAGCTTTTCCAATCGTAATCGTCTCTACTGCCAATATTTATGGTGTAGCGCGTGTCTTTTGCTTTTGCTGGCCTGCCAGAATCATCGGTAGATTGCGGGGTCATCGCATTGGATTTTTTCTGATAATATGAATGTAATCTGGTAAACTCCACGGACATCAGGCGTTGCACCAATTCGTCTTTCGAAAAGTCGGCTAAAATTTGATTTACTTCCGGGAGATAAGTTTCAATTTCAGGGTGTGCGTCCGTAGCTTTTATCTGTTGAGCCAAATATTGCAATTGCTTTGTTAGAATATCCGAAACATCTGGAAGCGATGCCGAAGAAATCTTGGCATTAATGATGCGTTCCAGTTTACGGATTTTGGCAATCTCCCCTTTGGTCATGATAATCATGGAGGTTCCCTGACTGTTGGCACGACCTGTACGTCCACTTCGGTGCGTGTAGGTTTCTATTTCATCTGGAAGTTGGTAGTGAATAACGTGGGTGATGTTATCCACGTCAATTCCTCTTGCGGCAACGTCCGTTGCCACCAATGTTTTTATTTGTTTCGCACGAAAAGACTTCATGACCATATCGCGCTGATTTTGACTTAAATCGCCATGTAAAGCACCAGCGTTATAGCCATCTTCAATAAGCTTTTCGGCTACCCGTTGCGTATCCCGTTTGGTTCTACAAAATACGATGGAATAAATGTCGGGATGTGTGTCTGAAAGTCGTTTTAGCGCACTGTAACGCTCGCGTCCCGCCACCACATAATACTCGTGTTGAATGTTGTTAGAGGCTGCGTTTTTGGTACCCACGGTAACTTCAGCAGGCTTGTGCATAAAGTCCTTAGCAATGTTTGCTACTTCTTTAGGCATCGTTGCCGAGAATAACCAGGTGAGTTTATCGTTTGGCGTATGGGCTAAAATATTGGTAATATCTTCTTTGAATCCCATATTGAGCATTTCATCTGCCTCATCCAATACACAGTACTCAATGGCAGAGATGTCAATCATTTTTCGGCGCATCATATCTTGCATACGCCCAGGAGTAGCAACCAAGACTTGCGCTCCTTTTTTGACGGCTTTCGCCTGATCGTTAATGCTTGCACCACCATAAATAGGAACGATGTGTAGTCCCTTTTTATGCGAGGCGTATTTGGTTAACTCTTTACTTATTTGCAAACAAAGTTCTCGCGTTGGCGCAATCACAAGGCCTTGTGTAATTCTACTGTTGGCGTCGATGCGTTGCAGCATGGGAATGCCAAAGGCGGCCGTTTTACCGGTTCCTGTTTGCGCTAAGGCTACCATATCTTTCTCTTGGGTGAGTAAAATCGGAATGGCTTGTTGTTGAATTTCGGTAGGTGTTTGAAAACCCAACGCTTCAATGGCTTCTAGAAGCATGGGCTCAATACCCAATGATGAAAAGTCTGTCATATAATTTTGCAAAAGTAATGCAATGTTTGATACGTTAGCCGAAAAACATTTTTAATCCCTTCCCTTTTTCTATTTTTGCCAAAACATTTCCATGAACATACTTATTTTAGGCAATGGCGGTAGAGAGCATACCTTTTGTTGGAAGCTATCGCAAAGTCCGCAACATCCCACATTGTTTATCGCGCCCGGAAATGCGGGTACCGCAGCCTTAGGTACTAATTTGCCCATCAGCCCAACCGATTTTGAAGCCGTTGCCGATGCGGTAAGCGAAAACAAAATTGACCTTATTGTGGTAGGCCCAGAAGCACCGCTAGTAGCAGGAATCCACGATTTTATTGCAGCGCATCCAACCTTAAATCATATTCCTGTAATTGGTCCAAAGCAAGAAGCAGCACAATTGGAAGGGAGTAAAGCTTACGCCAAAGCCTTTATGGAACGTCACAATATTCCAACAGCACCCTACAAACAATTTACTGCCGATTCCCTTTCAGCAGGACTGGCCTATTTGGAAACCATTCCAGCACCCTATGTGCTTAAGGCAGACGGCCTTGCAGCAGGAAAAGGCGTGTTAATTATTCAAGATGTAGAAGAAGCCAAAGCCGCGCTAACAGATATGTTGGCAAACAAAAAATTTGGAGCAGCAAGTGAGCAGGTCGTTATTGAGGGGTTTTTAGATGGGATTGAACTTTCTTGTTTTGTCCTTACCGACGGCAAAGGCCATGTAACCTTTCCGTTTGCCAAAGACTACAAACGCATTGGCGAAGGGGATACTGGATTAAACACCGGAGGAATGGGCGCTGTATCGCCTGTGCCCTTTAACGATGATGTGTTTAAGCAAAAAATTGACGAACGCATCATACAACCCACACTCGAGGGGCTTAAAAAAGACAAGATTGATTTTGTAGGGTTTGTGTTTATTGGACTCATTCGCGTGGGCGATGACCCCTTTGTGATTGAATACAACGTACGTATGGGCGATCCCGAAACGCAAGTGGTATTGCCACGTATCGAAAACGATATGGTGGAATTACTAGCTGCTACTGCCGAAAAACGTCTTGATAAAATATCCATACAAATAAGTCCAGAAGCTGCTGCTACGGTAGTGGGTGTTTCAGGAGGCTATCCAGAAGCCTATGAAAAAGGGAAAGAAATTACTGGCATTCCAACCGATGCCTTAATCTTTCATGCGGGAACAACATTACAAGATGGAAAATTGGTAACCAACGGCGGGCGAGTATTGGCATCTACAGGATTTGGAACAGATGTACATGATGCGCTTACATCAGCCTATGCAAACCTTACAAACGTAGCGTTTGAGGGCATGTATTTCAGAAAAGATTTAGGTTTCGACTTATAGAAACGAATGCGAGGTAGAATCGCGGTCTTCTTCGTTGTTGGCGTTAAATTTCTTTAACTGACCCAACCAGTAAAATAAACCTGCAAAACCAACAAGCAAAAACAGCCAGTTAAAGGCATTGGCAAAAAACCAACTCGTAAGCTCTAACTCACGTAGCATGTTTAGTGGAATAAAAAGAACTTCTTCAAATAGGTAGGCTATGGCTTCAAAAATGGCTTTCATAATCTTGGTTTTGCGTGTCAAAAATACAGCTAAAATGGATGTGGTGCAAGTTTCATCGGCTTTTGGATTTTGACCTATCTTTGACAAAAATTTACCCATGACAAGCGCAGCAGCATTCGCTATTTTTGAGCAGAGTATTCACACCTATCACGTTTTGGATACTGTGGACCAACCATTTGAAAACCCTTTTGATGCTCAAACCCTTGACCATTTATTGTACCGTAAAAATTGGATTGATACCGTGCAATGGCATTTTGAAGATTTGATTCGCGAACCCAATATTGACCCAGTTGCTGCCTTGGAACTCAAACGTAAGATAGATGCGTCAAACCAAGACCGCACCGATACCGTTGAATATATCGACAGCTATTTTTTAAAACAGTTTAAAGAGGTTTCTACCCTTCCCGATGCCACCATCAATACAGAAAGTCCTGCATGGGCCATCGACCGGCTATCCATTTTAGCGCTTAAAATATACCACATGCAAGAGGAAGCCAATCGCAGTTCCGCTTCGAAAGAGCACCGTGCCGCTTGTGGCAAAAAACTCGCCGTGTTGTTGGAACAAAAATCAGATTTGTCCACCGCCATAGACCAACTATTAGCAGATATGGCCGCAGGGCGCAAATACATGAAAGAATACAAGCAAATGAAAATGTACAACGACGAGTCACTTAACCCAGTCTTGTACCAAAAAAATTCTTAATGAAAAGCAAACACATTTTGGTGTTTCGTTTTTCCGCGCTTGGCGATGTAGCCATGTGTGTTCCCGTATTGCGCTGCTTGTTACAAACCTATCCCGAACTTCAACTTACCATAGTCACCCGAAAACGTTTTGTACCACTTTTTGAGACATTGCCTAACGTGCAGTTTTTCACCCCCGATTTTAAGGGCGAGCACAAAGGAATTGTAGGATTATATAGACTATTTAAAACCCTAAAAAAACGGCGTCCAACCGCCCTTGCAGACCTCCATCAAGTGTTACGCACGCAACTATTGATGCTGTATTTTCGTCCGTTGTTTTGGATAAAGCAAGCCCATATAAACAAAGGCAGAGCAGAAAAAAAACGCCTTACCCGCCTAAAACCCAAGACCCTAGTGCCGCTACTGCCGCAAGTACACCGCTATGCGCAAGTGTTTGAAAAGCTAGGCTTTCCGTTGTCTTTGAGTGCACACGAATTTCCGCCACGACCCATTTGCCCCAATACAGAAGCCTTACCATTAGCTGAAAACCGTAAGTGGATTGGCATCGCACCCTTTGCCGCGCACACCAGTAAACAATATCCACTAGACCTCATGCAACAAGTAGTAGCGTTTTTGCAGCAAGACCACCAAGTCATTTTGTTTGGTTTTGGGGAAGAAGAACATGCACAATTAGACATTTGGGCAAATGCCTATCCGAATGTGGCAAACGTAACGGGCGTATATGCCTTTGCTGCAGAATTGCGCCTTATTGCTCAACTAGACCTAATGATTTCAATGGATTCCGCAAACGGACATTTGGCAGCAAATTACAACATACCTGTTTTGAGCCTTTGGGGGAATACGCATCCGTGTTTGGGGTTTGTGCCGTTTGGACAGCCTGAAAAAAACAGCCTTACGCCCAGCTTAACCGAATATCCACTGTTGCCCACCTCCGTTTATGGCAACAAAAAGGTAAAAGGCTACCAAGATGCCATGCGCAGTATTGCGCCGAAAACGGTTATTGAATTGGCGCTGGAAATATTGGGGGGAAAGTAAAGTACTTCTGGACAAGCTCCAAAGCATTTAAATTCCGATTGTCGAGTAAAATATTTTTGTATTTTAGAATGTGGTGTTGAATTATTACTTACAAATAAACCCTACAATAAAATAAAGCCCTAATGACTCCAAAAAATGAACTCATATTATACCAAGCTGAAGAACTTACTTCGCGCATAGAGGTGCTGATTGAAAACGAAACCGTTTGGTTAAGTAAGGCGCAAATGGCGTCGCTATACGGACGCGACAGATCCGTGATTACGCGTCATATAAATAACATCTTTAAAGAGGGTGAATTGCAAAAATCAGCGGTGTGTGCATTTTTTGCACATACCACTAAGCATGGTGCATTAAAAGAAAAAAAACAAGTAACTAACGTGGAGCACTACAATCTAGATGTGATTATTTCTGTTGGCTACAGAGTAAAGTCCAAGCAAGGAACGCAGTTTAGGATTTGGGCTAATAGTGTACTAAAGGACTACTTGCTGAAAGGCTACGCCTTGAATAATCGCGTAAATAGAATGGAAGAAAATATACATACACTAACTAAAAAAGTAACCGAATTAGATTTACAAATACATCCCTCCTTAACTCCAAAACAGGGTATATTTTATGATGGTGAGGTGTTTGACGCTTATCTTTTTGTCGTAAATCTCATTAAATCTGCTAAAAAATCTATAATCCTTATTGATAATTATATTGACGAAAGCATATTACAACTATTAACCAAACGCAATAGGGATGTTAAAGCAACAATATATACTGGAATTATAAGCCGTGTACTACAACAAGACTTAAAGAAACACAACGCACAATATCCTGAGATTAATATTGAATTATTCAAAAAATCACATGATAGGTTTCTGATTATTGATGGAAAGAGTGTATTTCATATTGGGGCTAGCCTTAAAGATTTAGGTAAAAAATGGGTTGCTTTCTCAAAGATGAATATTTCTGCGCTACAAATGATAACTAATCTTAAAAGAACATAAATACGGTTAAAATTAGTCATGCTATAATTGTCATTCTAAATTTATATTAAATAGGGTTTTATTTGAATCTTTATTTTTTCACTTATAATAAAATTCATTCGTTCGCTTTAGAGACCTATCCCCTAAAAAATTTATATTTGTTAGCTTAACAACTCACCATGCTGCAGCGTTTTTTGTATTTACAATGGAAGTCTTTTACTCGCGGTGCGGGCTTTGCTACGGGCTTGGCGCAGAAAATCCTGTTGGGCTTCGCTTGGATATACTTTGCGGCCATATTCGCCAGTCTTGCTTTTGTGGCTTTTTGGGGAGTACAAGAAGAACTTGGCGAAGATCCACTGCCTATCGTTAGCGGATATTTGCTTTACGCCTTTGCCTTTTGGATCGTACTCCGCTACTTTCTCCAAAAAATGCCCATCGTACACATCCAACCCTTACTGGTATTGCCCATTTCTAAAAAAAGAATTGTTCGATTTGGTTTACTCAAAACAGTATTCAGTTTTTATAATATAAACAACCTCTTCTTTTTTGTGCCCTTTGGTATTATTCTAATCCAACAAGACTACAATTTACTTGGTGTCATAGGCTGGTGGATTGCAATTGGAAGTATCATTCTTACAACCAATTTTTTAAACATCATGCTCAATAGCGTTGACCGTATTCTTATTCAAGTTGCGGTATTGCTATTAGGCCTTTTTGCCTTACAATATTTTGATATTTTTGACCTTACTGCATGGACTGCGCCCATTTTTATGGCAGCCTACCACCAACCGTTTTTTTGCATAATTCCTCTTGTGTTATTGGGGTTAACCTATCAGTGGAGCTTTACCCACTTTAAAAATAAATTGATGTTGGATGGGGGAACCATTCAGCCTAAAGCAGAAACACATCGCGGGGCGGATCTCGACTGGTTAGACCGGTTTGGCAGAATGGCGATTTTCTTAAGAAACGATATCCGGCTGATTATCCGAAATAAACGAGCACGTATGGCGGTTTGGATGGGTGTTGGCTTTTTGTTTTATGGGCTTATTTTTATGAGTGACATCTACAAAGGTTCGGCGATGACGGTATTCGTAGGGATTTTTGTAAGCGGTGGTTTTTTGTTTGGTTTTGGGCAATATGTGCCCAGTTGGGACAGTAGCTACTACCCCCTTATGATGAGTCAAAATATCGCATACAAAGAATATCTGACGTCCAAATGGTGGCTGATCGTTGTAGGCACTTTAATAGGCATGGTCTTATCTAGTTTTTATGTGTTTTTTGGTTGGGAAATGTACCTCGCTATTTTGGCAGGGGGCGTCTATAACTTGGGAATAAATGCATATTTGGTGCTGCTATCAGGTGCTTATACCCGTGTTCCAATAGACCTTACCGCTAATAACAAAGCCTTTGGCGATAAACGGTCGTTTAATCTAAAAACCATTTTGCTAAGCATCCCGAAAATTATAGTACCCATGTTTGTGTATTATGTGGGCGTCCTCATACATAGCAAATCCTTTGGGTTAATACTGGTTGCCGTCGTAGGTATATTGGGATTTGCCTTCCGAAATTTGGTTTTTGGGTGGATAGAAAAAATATATCAAGAGGAAAAACACAAAACGCTACAAGCCTATAAACAAAAGAACGCATGATTGATATTACTTCACTTTCCAAAACCTATGGCGAGCAAACCGTGCTTGACATTGAGCAACTACACATTCCTACTGGACAAACCTTTGGGCTTGTGGGCAACAACGGCGCTGGAAAAACTACACTTTTTAGTTTGATGTTAGACCTTATTGCGCCAACAACAGGAACAGTAACCAACAACGATATTGTGGTGCAAAAAAGCGAGGATTGGAAAATCCATACCGCGGCCTTTTTAGATGAACATTTCCTTATTGGCTACCTCACCCCCGAAGAATACTTTGTTTTTATTGGAGGTTTACGTGGCTTGAAAAAAGAAGAAGTTGATACTTCGCTTAAACAATACTCCGATTTTTTTCACGGTGAAGTACTGGGACAAAAAAAATATATCCGTGATTTATCTAAGGGGAATCAAAAAAAGGTAGGCATTGTGGGATCACTTCTTTCCAATACGCCTTTGGTTATTTTAGACGAACCTTTTGCCAATTTAGACCCAACCACACAAATAAGGCTTAAAAATTTATTAAAAGAAGAAGCCAGTGCCACGGGAAAAACATTTTTGATTTCAAGCCACGATTTGCAGCACGTTACCGAAGTTTGTGACCGCATTGTAGTACTTCACAAAGGAAAAGTGGTACGTGACGAAAAGACCTCAACAGGTACGCTTCAAGAATTAGAAGCCTTTTTTAGAGAGCAGCTATAAAATGTACATACTAAAGCCGTATTTTTTCAGTTTTTATCATAGGTTTATAGCATGAAAAAGACGCTTCTTTTTTTCGGGTTAATTTTGGTAGTAAGTGCCTGCTCTACCAAAAAAAATGGCGCTATAAACAGGGCTTATCACAGTACCACTTCAAAATTTAATCCGCTGTTCAATGGGCAAGAAGCACTACGGTACGGCACCCTTGACATCACACAAAACTATCAAGATAATTATTGGTTGCGCCTTTCCGTTGATCCATACCAACTACCCGATATCTTTAGTGAAGAAAAAAACAGCAATCAATTTTTTGACAGAGCAGAAGAAAAAGCAACGCTCACTGTTCAGAAACACTCCATGCTTATTGACGGAGAACAACGCAATAAGCAAATTGCCAAAGCCTATTTACTTTTGGGTAAAGCGCGCTATTTTAACGGCAGCTACTTGCAAGCCGTTGAGGCGTTTACTTATCTGGTCAAAAATATGGGAGGCTCCAATGAGGCGATCGAAGCCGAGTTATGGCGTGCAAAATGCTATTTGGAGATGGGGCAAGAAGCAAGGGCAGCGCGTGAATTTACGAACATTGCACAATCGGGAAATCTTACTACGCAACAATATGCCCTTGCGCAATCAGCACTTGCCGATGCGCGGTTAAGAGAAGAAAAAGATACCTTGGCTACACAGCCGCTAAGGCGCGCATTAGCCACTGAAAAATCAACTTCCAAAAGAGGTCGATACGCCTATCTGTTAGGACAGCTATACGAAGATTTAGAATACGCCGACTCAGCAATTATTGCCTACCAACAAGTCATGGATTTAAACCGTCGTATCCCTCGTGAACTGTGGATTCATGCTCGCCTGGCACAATTGAAAAATAACCTCCCTAAAGACGAAAATACATTGCTGGCTTACAAAAAGCTGTTAAGAAGCGATGAAGACCGCAGGTTTAGAGATAAAATCCATTACTTCTACGGGGCCTATTTATTGAAAGGACAAGATACATTACACGGGGAAAAAGAGCTAAAATCATCTTTACAAACAAAGACCCAAGACCGTTACTTAAAATCACTTATTTATGAGCAATTGGCCAGTAATCGTATAGACCAATTGGCGTTTGTTACTGCAGGGGCCTATCTAGATAGCACCCTTCAAAATTTAGATGATAACACCAGACGACACCGAAAACTCAAGCGTCAACGAGGAAAGTTAGACGACATCATTACCTACGAAAAAACCATTGTCTCTTCAGATAGTTTATTGCGTTTAATGAACATGCCTGCTGAAGAGCAAAAACAACTCGTGGACAATTACATCAATCAACTTAAAGCAAAAGATGCGAAAGCCAAAGATGCTGCACAAGACGCAAGTACTGCTTTACTTATGGGAAGTTTCTATTTCTATAACAGCCGACAGCTAGAAAAAGGAAAACTTGATTTTCAACGAGATTGGGCAAACGTCACTTTAGCAGACAATTGGAAGTATGCGGCGCCTACTTCAACTGGACTTATGGCACAGACCAACCCCGAAGTAGAAAGCCCAGAAAAGGAAGAAAACCCTGCCTATAATCCGCAAACATATTTAACACAAATTCCACCACCTGAAGCCGCAGACAGCATCAAGCAGCTGCAGCACGAAGCTTATTTTCAAGCCGGATTGGCATATAAAGAACAGTACGGGGTAACGCAAACTGCTATTGAAAGATTTACCTCGCTTTTGTCTGCAAACCCCAATGAACGCTATCTTCCACCAACCTTATATCACTTGTATAAATTACA